>Ga0098034_1000329_pt1 | contig 21311 bp, 21 predicted proteins | sample 2_EtaG_FD_77062 | JGI IMG/M metagenome (GOLD analysis project Ga0098034, IMG submission 77062) | Marine viral communities from the Subarctic Pacific Ocean - 2_ETSP_OMZ_AT15125 metaG | ecosystem: Environmental > Aquatic > Marine > Oceanic | place: Pacific Ocean | collected 2015-01-07
TGCCGGCCGGGAACCCGCGTCAGCAACCCGGCATCGATCGCACGATTGGTGTGCCAGTCGACCGCCGCACGGGTGACACCGAGTGCGGAACCCAGGTCTTCGTAGGTCGGCCCCTGACCGTGCAGCTGCCAGTGGGCCGCCACTGCCTGGATCAGTTTAGCCTGTTTGTCGTTCATCACGTCCTCCTTAATCTATAAAATGCCCTCAGACGCCCGTACAGCCGCGACGGGCGGCATCTGTGCCGTTGTGGTTGTCTGCCCCCATCTAGTCAGTTAAACGCGCTGACGCGGCTGTATGGCCGCCTCAGCGCTATGATGGATCGGCCGATTTGCCGCGGCGCTGGATGACCACTTCGTAGCCGATCGCGTTGCAGACTGCCTGGAAAGTCGCAACCGTGGGCGATCGCCGGTAGCGCCAGTCGCTTATGGTGGCGCGCCCCACACCACTCTTTTCAGCCACGTCGGCGAGCATCTTTTTCTCGTCGTTCAGCAGGCGGAAGAGATCGCGCACGAGCGGATGAGCCCGTTCGGGAATGGACAGCTTGCCGGCCCAGCGTTGGGCGCCGCGGCCCTTTTCGAGGTTGTCGTTACTGCGCCGGCGCCGTAGCTCGGGATCGCGAACAGAAATGCAAGGCGTTCGCAACTCATCAACCGTGCAACCGAGCACTTTCGCCAGATGATCGGCGCGCTGATCGTGCAGCGTCGCTTCGCCGAGTTCGAGCCGCGCAATGTCGAACAGCGATAGGCCCGTCGCCGTCGCGCACTCTCGCAACGTCCAGCCGTTGCGGCCGCGCCACTTAACGATCGAGTTCGGATACGTTCGGGCGTTAGTGGGCATGCAGCCTCACCAACTCAGCCAACATCGTCCGCGCATCGTCAATCGAGCGAACTATATAGACGTAGCAGCCTGTCAAAGTCAGCCGGTCGATGCACTTGCGCTGATTCTTGCTGATCGCGCCCTTCGCAGTTTTCACCTCGAGGAAGATCGGCGCCCACACATCGGGCTCAAGCCAACCGCTGCGCGGCACAAAGATTTCCAGATCGGGCCAGCCGGCCGTTACGCCCAGCCTCTTTTGTTTGGCACGGTAGGCGACGTGATGCCGGCCCTCGTTCGGTGAGTGATGAACCAGGCTGCCCGGCGGCAGCGCGAGTGCCAGCCACTGGCATATCGAAATATGAATTTCATACTCGCGCATGCCACCCAATTACCACACTTAGTTCAGCAAATAACCGTGTTTGTTGCGCCAGCGGATGCGCGGGGGTATCTATGTGCATTGCGTGTCAAAAATAGGCACGCCAACGCTACAGGGGGGGAGCCGAGACATGACGGATATTGGACAGCATCTGCGCGCTGCGCGCACGGCGCAGCGCATGACCGGCGAGGAAGTCGCCAAGAAGGTTGGTATGTCGGCGGCAGCGTACAGGCGTTACGAGCGCAACGAAGTCGAACCGTCGATCTCGCGGGTAATGAAACTAGCGGCACTGTACAAATGCTCGGTCGATGTACTCGTCGGCATCCAAACGCCCCAGCCGCAGCCGGGCAGGCAAATTGATTTCGAACTGCGCGAAGGCGAGAAATTCTCGATCGAGATCGGCATAAGCGGCGTCGTCGGCAAGTAACATAATATGCATATGGCGTTATAAAGTTGACAATATATGCCGTCTAATGTATTTGACTGTCGTTATGACGGTCACAAAACAAAATGACGGCTTCAATCCAACCCCGGAATGGGCGGCTAGATTTCATTTCTCAGCCCATTCGCCGAGCGGCACCAATCGTCCCGACGATCTTGAGTTCTTCGAGAAGGTCGTCGCCCGGCCGGATAGAATCTCCAACCCCTGGCCGTGCGCGCCGCACGCCGGCAGCTGCGTACACGACTACGTCACCGACGTTGTCGCCAAGGACATCTCGCAGGGCGAAGCGTATCGCGCTGCAATGGCGCGCTATGACGAACACGTCCCGGCCGCGCATATCCACGGCGATGCCGAGAAAACGGCACTGATTCGCGACGGCGAATACTCGATACCAAAATCAGATGTAACTGGCACGATCTTCGAACTGACCTGCGCCAACACGCTTGAAGGCGTGCGTCAGGCAACCGCCGGCGCCAACCTGGTGACCGAGGGGCGCTGGTGCTCCACCGAGCTGCCGGACTGCGAGCTGCCGGCGATCGGTCAGATCGATCTCGAGACAGGCGATGTCATCGAGATGAAAACAAAGTGGCCGCAACTGTCGTCAACGACCGAACGCGGTTGGAGAATTAACTCCGTACCTGCCAAGCCCGATCAGGCACACGTCGCCCAGGTCGCGTTCTACTGGCAATGGGCTCGGCAGAGCCGCGAGAACGTCGACGTGAAAATCATATACGCCAACTGTAAAAACTTCCGCGTCTTTTCATCGGCCGACTGCGAAGAGCTCGGTGAGGCACGGCTGCGATCGGCGCTGGAACGGATGCGCCTGGTGGCACGCAAGCGCGAGAAACTGATGCAGCTCGCCGAGAATCGCGAGGAGCTCTTCTCACTCTTGGCGCCAGATTTCAGTCATTTCATGTGGAACAGCGTATCGCCCGAATTTATGCAACGAGCCAATCAGGTGTGGGGAGTGTGATGAAAAGATTCAGCTCGTCCGAACTGGATGTTGTGCAGCGCTGGCTGCAAGCAGAGGGGAAGATTTTGTACGACGCCCGCATGGTTATCGAGTGCGGCGACGACTTCGCAATGACCAATGACAAATGGCCGCGGGCGCAAGAACTTTTGGCAGAACAGGCAGCCATCAAACGATGGCGCAACCGCGCGCTGGAACAGGCAGACAAGGCCGTAACAATGGAGGGTTTGATCAATGAGAGAAATTCGACCGGGTGATGTCGCCGGACTGGCGATGATATTCGCCGCATGTTTGGCGGCACTGGCACTGACATGAACACATCCGTTTTGCAACTGCGCGAGCGCGTGCATCTTCTGGATTCGATCAGCATGGAGCCTTGCAGCGAGGGTTTCGTTTCCGGCCGATCGTTCTGCGATCCGCCCGTTTACGATGTCACGACTGACGCCGGCGAAATCAAACACAGCCTGCCGGCTGTTCTGGTGAGGTCCGCAGATGGCGAATGATCATGATGCGCTGATGCGCCAATGCGAGGAAAAGCTGGCAGATGTCGGCGTCACCCAAAAGGGCGGCAAAAAGTACATGATGGTCAAAGACCGCATGACCTTCTTTCGCCGCGCCTACGGCCTCAGCTACGGCATCTCGACGAAGCTCATACATAGCGATGATCTTCGCGTTCAGGTTCAGGCGACGGTCACTGACGCGCTGGGTAACACGATCGGCTCGGGACTGGCAGAGGAAATACGCGGCGGCAGCGGCGTCAACAAGTCGTCGGCAATCGAGAACTGCGAGAGCAGCGCCATCGGCCGCGCACTCGCCAGCCTTGGCCTACACGGCGGAGAATACCCGACGGCCGACGAGATCGAAAGCGACCGCCGGTCATCGAGGGCGATTGATGAAAAACCGCAGGTCAGTCAACCAATGCTGGTCTCGGAGGATATCCCCTTCGATGAATCCGACGCCAAGCCCGATTGGCCGGCCTGGGTCGACGACCAGATCGAGGGCATGAAAAAGCATCGTCACCTCGCCGAACACAATGGCTGGCGTGATGCGACAGAAGAGACGCGCGACGCTCTGAAAAAAGAATCCATTCCTCAGTGGACTCGGCTGAAAAATACCTGGTTCGCCCGCAGAAACGAAATGCTCAACAAAACGGAAAGCTGAAAATATGAAGCGATACGAAAAGGTCACTGAGAAGGCAATCACCCTGTTTCGAAACGACATCGAGCCGGGTTCGAAGAAGCCCAAGTTCTCCAATGGAAATGTAACCATCGCCGCCGATCTCTCGCCAGGCCGCTATTCCATCGGCGTCTGGGAATGGCAGGATTCGGGCAACCTTTCGATCGATATCCAGCGAGTCACCGAGGTCGCTGATGACGATGATGGAGAGTTTTGATGGTTTTTAGTGAGCAGCCGCCGCCAGCCGGCAAGTTGCTGGGCGTTCGCGAGGCGGCACTGTTTTTGTTCGGCAACCCCAAGCGCTCGAACTATTACAAGCTCTACCGCATGCGCGACCGCGGTGAGCTTAACCCAGTGAAACTCGGGGGAACCTGGTATTTCACTCGCAAAGAACTCGAGCGGCTGGATGACCATGACGCCGAGTGACCTGCTGGAACAGGTCGCTGAAACTATCGAGGAGCGTGGCAAAACGCACGGCGATTACTTTGAGAATATGACGACAATTGCACAGCTGTGGGATGCAAATTCAAACGCTGCCGAGTTCACAGCAGCTGATGTCGCGGTCAATCTCGCGCTCGTCAAAATAGCCCGACGATTAACCGGCGGCGCGCACAATCTCGACAACTATATCGACGCGATCGGATACCTCGTGATCGCTGGCGCACTGGCTGATCAACACACGGAAGGGGACTAATATGAACACCACAATACACGACCACTTCATAGCCAAGAGGTTAACCGTCAAAGACCTTGCTGAACGCCTGGACGTCGCACCCGTCACCGTGCGGCGCTGGATCGGCGCCGGCGAAGCGCCCGCGCATATTCGCATCGGCAGAATCATTCGCTTCCGCCTCGAGGATATCGAGGCATGGGAAATCGCGGCGTTGCGGTCGAGCCCGCTGCCGCTGGACGACCTTCAATCGCGCGCCGACCATCTGCACAATCAACTTGGCCAACTGCGCGCGCATTCCATGCCAGCCGGCCCGCCGCCGCTGTCGCCAACAGAACACTATTGGTTGGATGAGATAAGAGGAAATAACGGGCGTGGAGGGCTAGATGCCGCGGAAGAAGCCAAGGGCTCGGCCGGGGATACCGACTGAGCCTTGCGCTTTTTGTGGCGAACCTCTCGGCCGCGACAGCTGGGTTGTCAACGGCGCCGGCGATCTACTTCATATCGATCGCTGCTTCGACGCATTCAGGCGCGCGGCTATCGACGATTCATCTGCGCCTCGAGCACGTCGGCGAGCTCCTCATCGGCCTCGCAATCATCCAGGTAGTGGACGTAATGCTTGAACGTGATCTGCACATTGGCGTGACCCATCAGTCGCGAGATTTTGTTCCAGGTGCGGTCATTGCTCAGATCATTTTTATCCGATGAAGGCCGGTAGGCGTCGACCAGAACGCTGGCATAAAAGTGGCGCAGCCAGTGCCAGCGAATGCGGATGCTGTCCACGGCATCGCAAGAGCGGTGCAGCAGGCGCAGGTGATAGCTGCTATCGGTGAGCGGCTCGCCCTCGGCGCCCATGAATACCCGATCCTCGGCTGCTGATGATGGGCTGCGCAGCTTCCACGCCTTGAGCGCCGCGACGAGATCATGCGTCAGCGGCACGGTGCGCACGCTTGCGGTGCGCTTAGGCACGTTGACCGCCCAGCTGCCGCCCTCGGCCCACCGCATGCTCGTCATAACATTCACGCGGCGCTTGTCGAGGTCGACGTTCTTCCACTTGAGCGCTGCCTGCTCACCCCAACGCAGTCCAGTGAGCGCGGCGAACATCATAGTCAATCCCACACAGCCGGCCTGGCGCAGCACGTCGCCGTCCTTGTCGACGACCGGAACGTCGTGCGTTGCGATCGCGTGCTCGTAGATGCTGCGGATGTTGGCGGGCTCGAACGCCGCGATCATCTGCCGCTCGGCCGCGGCATCCTCTTCGATCTCAGCCTCGGTCTTGTCGTATTTTGAATTCTCGAGATGAACGGACTCGGTAGGACGATTGGCCGGCAAGCACCACTTCTGATCCTCGGCCGCTTGAAATACGCCGCGCAGTGCAGCGCGTTTTTTGCGGGCGTTGTCGACGCTCCAGCCGGCGTCATCGATGATCGCAATCAGGTCGGCCGAGGTGATCGACTTGCATTTGAGTTTGGCAATGCTGCGCGGCTCGTCGCCGTCGTAGAGCCAGACGCGAGCGTCGTTGATCAAAGTGCGGGCGTAGCGCGGGCAGATCGACCTCTTCTCGTCCCGCCGCGCTTCAACGCGCGCCTTGAAAATTACGAACGCCGCCTCGAGCGTGCCGGACTCGGCATCGGTGATGACGCCGCCGGTCGCCTGGGCAGCATTGACCAGGGCAGCTGCGGCAAGCGCCGCGTCCTTCCTCTCGAAGAACTCGACGCCGCCCTTGGCATTGCCGGCGTGCTTGACGACGCCGCGGCTGCGCGTGTCGACGACCCAGCGTTTACGGCTCGGGCGCCATTTCGGTGTAACCTGTTTGTGTGCTGACATGATCTTCTCCTTAGTTGGTTAACTAGCTGACGAGGCCGTTCTGGTTCGCGAACCAGAACGGGACAGTCTTCTCATCCACGAACGGGGCGTTGGGAGTAATAGTGATGAGGGACTTAGGCACCCACAGTTCGCGTGAATGACAGCCATCCTTCCAGACCGCACCGCGCGGCAAGGGGGCTTCGATCAAAACGGCCTTCTCAGTCTCGCGTATGACGGGGTTATTAGTGATGGCAACATCCATTGTCTCTCTCCTGGTTACATATGAGTGCGTCTCAGTACACTTATATACCTTCTCAGTTATATTGCAAGGGTTCGTCGGCAGATTTCACAAAATATTTTCTGCACCGGCAAAAAGATTCTTGCGACTGTTTTGCGACTGACGCCAAAATTTGGACACAAAAATAGTTCTCCGCGGACCCGATCGTCAGCGATTAACTACTTGATGTTGAATGATTTTTTGGGATGGTGGAGGGGGAAGGATTCGAACCTTCGTAGACGTACGTCGGCAGATTTACAGTCCACTAAATCAATGACTTAGCCTGCCTCAACATGACCCTGCATATCCGTTTGAATCAAGTGCATCAAGACGCTGCTGACATAACTTGCAAGCGTGTGATTACACATGATCGTCGGGGATTGCAACCGTTCTGCGACCAGGCTGCGACTGGTTTTGCGACTGTTCAGTCGCAAGGGTCAGCGCGAGCGTTTCCAGGAGAGGTAGTCGGCCGCCTCTGCCAGGTCGGCAAAGCACGCAACAAAGCGCGCCTCGCTCGCTGCCTGGGGGTCGATCACGGCGCAGATCGTAGCGCCGTGCTGCTGGCTCGCATGGCCCAGGCGGTCGGCATATTCGTCGAGATACTTATAGCCGCGCGATCGAACCAGCCAGTAAATAAATTCGCGGTGCGCGTTCTCTTCCTGATGGATCGCCCAATTATGCAAATGGCCCGACGCATATATATGTGCGTCAGCTGTGGTCGTCGCTGCACGCTGGTTGGAGTGCAGCAGGTTCCACATACTGTGGCCCTTGAAACTGTGGCTCGAAATGATCTTGCAGCGCCGGCCGTTGCCGAAAACTATCTGCCAACGCGCCATCCAATCTGACATTGGGATTTGCTTGATGTTTCTAGCACGCATCAAATCGGCATCCGCGCCCCAGCCGTCGTGATTTCCCATTATCCACGCCAGCCAGTTGACGCCGCTGTCGTTTAGCAAATAGTCGGCCAGTCGCCGCGCGGTGTCGAGGCTGGTATCACTCTGCCCATGCAGACGCATCAGCCGGCCCGGCCAGTCGCCATCGGTCGTGTCGCCGATGTTGACCCCGAACATTCCAGGCCGCGACATGATCTCGAGATCGCGGCGTAGCAGCGGGATGTTGCAGCCGTTCGAATCAATGTGTGGATCGCCGACGAAACACAGCCCGATCGGCTCGTTCCCCTTGATTTTGACTTCATACCAGTTGCGAGCGGCCTTGGCCGAGGCGCGCTTTTCGAAGCGGCGCTCCATTGTGTCGAGAATTTCGGCGACAGAAATATCGTCGTCTGGGAACGAGGGTAACTCGGCCGCGCCTGGCGACGGCGGATCGCTTTCAGAATCGCGCGCTTTTGCTCGAGCCAGACGCGCCGATAAAGTTTTGCGCGGCACGCCAAGCACGTCCGCGGCGGCCGTGATGGTGCCATAAGTGGCGACCGTCTCGAGCGCCTGGCTCAACTCAGCTGACGACAGTCGCTTCACGAATTTTCTGTTAGTCGTTGAAACAAGCGGTTGGCCCGAGCCGGCACCTGGCGAGCAAACTTACTGTCGAGGAGCTCAGCCGCCGCAGCGTCATAGTCGTGAGCCTGGAGCCCGGCCAACATCTTCTTAAACTTCGCCAAGCGAGGCGCGCCCAACTGGAAACACAACTCGACCAGCACCTCACGCGCTGACTTGTTCAGATCATCAAACCAAGGATAGTTGCGGCGCAGCTCGTCTATCGTGCGGATCACATCAGCGCGCAGCAGTACCTCTGCCTCTTCCTCGGTGATGCCCAGCCCGCCGGCATCGATGTTCCTGCCATAGCCGAGCGTGAGGTGACCCTCACTGCACCGATAGGCGCGGGCGCGGAAACCCTCTTCAATTTTGAGGTTGCCGAGGATTCCCTCGATCGGAAATTGGATGCTCACGTCAACAAGCTAGAAGCTGATCACGCAGCTTGTCCAAGCGCCCCATCCACTCCCAGAAGGCGGGAAATCGGTCTGGAGGCATCGCCCCCGCCTCCATCTCCTCGGCCACCGCTGGCCCCGCTACGGGCCATGTGGGACAACTGCCGGCCTCAAAGGCCGCCGCGCCGCATCCGGTCAAGAATATCGCTAGGGCGGCGAGCAGCACGAGCGGCGATATGAGCTTCATTAGCCTTCGCCCGCGCCTTGGCCGCCATGCTTCTGCTGCGCGCATGATTTCGCCCCGCCCAAAATGAAAATAAGAGGGGCAGCGCCTTTAGCGCCGCCCCCAGGAATGAAAATATGCCGCCTATCATTCAGCGGCTGGCTTATCGCGTGTCATGGCCGCGATGGCCGCAACGACGGCGACGGCAGCGGTGATGATGATCTCTTTATTTTCCGGCGAGAGACCAAGGCCGATCGCACCGGCGAGCGAAAACAGGCCCATCCAAGTCGAGCGCTCTTTCGCGCGGTCTAGTAACCAATTCATAATTTTCTCCTCAAGTTATCCAAGATTTAACCGCAATCGCCAACCCGGCCAATCCGCCCAGCGCGACACCCATCAGCAGGATGGCGCGCAAGCTACCCTTGCCGAAAGAGGCAAGCTCGATCAGTTCGAGCTGGTGTTTTTCGACGGCATCGAGCCTGTCAGACATGCCACACACCTTCGTCGACAGAGAGGCGATCGACACGCGGCAGTTTTCGCATTCAGTTCGCGTTGGCATCGTCAACCTCTGCCGGCTCGTCGCCCAAAATCCAGCCGAGATCATGTTCGAGCAGGAAGGTGCGCGCGGTCTCGGCGGAGATGGCCCACGCCATATGTGTGATCGGGCCGCTGGCCCAACTGGCCGAAATTTTGGCTGGCACCCCGATCAGTTCGAATTGCTGGCGGGCGTCAGACCAGCGGAAGCTGGCGCCGCCCGAATTACCAAATATCAGGTTGCATGTTAGCAAGCTGTAGCGAGAGTCCTCACCCTTGATCTCAGCGTCGAGATAGCCCACCTCGCCGCTCGTCATAAACGGTGGGTTGCCAAGCCCAGCACCGACGCACGCGATCTCGTCGCCGAGATAGATGGGTTCGCCCGGCGGAATAAAGGCAGCGACATGCTCGACGGGAGTCTCCGTATTGCGCGTCCGCAACAGCGCCAAGTCGTACAGGCGCGAGTAGGCGACGATGTCGGCCTTCTGGCCGCGCGTGCCGATGTTCCGGCTTAGATCGTTATATTCAAACCAGACCGCTCTCACACTATCGCGGCGCTCGACATCGACCTTAGCGGGCTCGTCGCATTTTGGCGGGCCGGAGCACCAGACTTTGCTGATGTTGATGGAGTTCTGGACGACGTGATGGTTGGTCAGGATATAAGTGTGAACCTCGCCGTCGCGCCAATCACTGTAAATCACCGTGCCACTACCCGAGCCAGCGCCACTTTGAATCAGCGTCACCGGATAGATCATTTGCTGGTGGCGCACCTTGGCGCTCGGCTCGGCGATTGCCGAGACTGTCGCGGCCGCAATAAAAAAGGCGGCCAAGGCCGCCCCGATCACAAACTTTTTCATGTAATTTCCTCTACTTAGGATATCTCGCCTTGATTTCAGCTACCTTCGCCGCCCACGTTCCCGCCGCCACCTCGCCGCGTTGCTCCTTAAAATACAACCCGTCAGCTTCTTCTTGATAGGCGGCGCGGCGATTCATCTGAACTTCTTCAGCAGCCCTGGCCGCAGCGCCAGCCTCCCATGCGGCAATTTCGTTTGCTCTCTGAGTCTCCTCAGCGGAATTAAGCGTAACTACCTCACCGCTCCCAGTAGAGAGATTGACAACGTGTTTTTGCATCAGTTCAACTCCGTAATAATATATGAGCCGTCAAAGGTGCCACTGCTGGGCTTAATCTTAACAGCGTCGATATCCTGTTCAGTGTTATGGCCTCCCATTCCCGTCTTCGTGTACATATCGGATGACCTATTATACATGCTCGTATATTGCCACTGGTGGCGCATGGAACTTTCGGCGGGCGTAGGTAAATAAATCCGTACAAAATGTTCCCCATCAGAGTCGCCACTACCGCCCATGTCTATCAGCGACGTACTGTTTGAGTTATTGTAGATCAGAGGATCGTTGGAGCGCATGAAATGCTCTGCGTATTTATAGCTGCTGGACGCATAGCTGCTGCCATTATCGGTGCTGACCAGCATGTGAATATTCGCGCCGTTGTCGTCTGTGACGGTAACTTCCAAGATGGTTGTTTTGGATATGCCCGTGATTGCGAGTTCGGACGCTCCCGAAAATGTACCCGACGCCTTCACTGACCACGCACCACCACCACCAGACGCTGCGGCTGAAGTCCATGCACTTCCGTTAGAGGTTAAAACATTTCCACTTGTCGAGGGCGCTATCGATCCAATGGCGGAAGTCCCGTTACCGACGAGAACATTGTTGGCCGTAAGAGTAGATGCTCCTGTTCCGCCATTTGCGACTGACAAATCAGCGCCTGACCAATCACCGTTATTTACTGTAACTAGATCGAGAATTCCTTGAACTGTGTCCTCTTTTAGAGCATTACTATCGCTTGTATCTGCGAAAACTATTTGGTCTGCGGCTACGATAGTTGTATCGGTTAAGCCGGCTAAAGCACCATGAAGTCCTGCGGCGGTAATAGCACGAGCAGTATCAGTTCCTGTTATAGTTTCAGCGGTTGTAGCAAGCTCAACTTTGCCCTTTGCATCTGCGGCGGCATCGGGAACAAGATCAAGTACCCCTTGAACCGTGTCTTCCTTTAGCGCGTTTGAATCCGTTGCATCGGAAAATATAAGTGTATCACTTGCTGTAATCGTCGTGTCCGTTAAGCCTGCTAGGGCTCCATGTAAACCAGCTGGAGTAACCACTCTTCCGGTATCTGTCCCAGTAACAGTTTCAGCAGTTGTGGCTAACTCAACCTTCCCTTCAGCCGATGTAGTGGCAGTGGATACACTTGCCCCGACGTCTCCGCTGCGCTGAAACTGCACGGAGACTGCATCGCCGTCGGATATCGTGCCCGAGGATTGAACGAACGTGCAGGCAATTTTCGTGTACGTCGAAGCCGATGTACATGCCCCGGTCACATTGTAGATATGAAAGTTTTCTGGCGCGGAGTTCTTATAAATCGAGATCGTGCCGCGCAGCGCCGTCGTGGTGCTGTCGTCCCAGGTGTCAACGAGTGCGTTGATGCTGGCCCCACCGGCCTCAAGGTCGTCCATGTAGACGACTGTCGCGCTGGCAGGCGAATTGTTGAGCCACACCTTGCCAGCGCCCTGATCTGTGTCTGTGGTCGTCGTCTCAAAGGCCATAAGCAGGCCGGCGCTGTTGCCCGTGGCGCCAGTCGATCCGGTGGACCCGGTGGACCCGGTGTCCCCCTTGTCACCCAGCCTGATAAACTGTAGATAACCAACGTCGGCCGCGCTCCACGATCCGGCCGAATCGACATGCGTCAACGCCACCTGGAGCCAGCCCGTGTTATCGGTCACCGCGCCGACCGTGTAGATCGCGAATGTGGCGGGCGTACCCTTCTTTTTCAAGATCAGGTGGCCATTCAGTGTCGAAGTCGAGTCATCCCAAGTTGCGACGAAGTCAGAGACATCTGGATTGCCGGTATCGGCGCTCGTCGCGTCCAGGGCTATGGCGGAAACCGAGGCGACGGTGGCATGGTTCAGCCTGAAGTCGCCCGTGCCGGGATCGGCCATTGTGGTGGACGAGTCAAACGCGAATTGCAGGCCGACTGCACTGGCCGCGCTCGCGGCTGCGGTTTCTGAAGCGCTTGCCGCTGCCTCGGAAGCCGATGCCGCGCTGGCGGAGGTTGAGGCATTGCTGGCCTGTGTGGCTGATGAAGTTGCTGATGTCGCAGCGTTCGTCGCTTGCGTCGAGGCCGTGGTGGCGCTAGCTGCCGCCTTCGCGGCGTGATGCAGCGCGGAGTAGCTGGACCCTGTGACCGCGCTGTCTTCGGCAAGGACTGCCCAGTCTTTCGCCGAGCCGTCAGCCACGGTCGTCCCCAGCGCCCACTCCTTCGCGGCGTAATTGGTGCCGTCGACCGTGCCGCCGGTAACTTGCGCCCAGTCCTTCGCCGAGCCGCCCAGCGTCGCGCCAGTCATACTCGCGCCCTGCGCCCAATTCTGCGCGGAACGGTCGTTGGTTGACGCGCCATTAACTTGGTCAGTGTCTTGCGCCCACGATTTAGCCGAGCCGCCAGTCGATGCTTGCGTGCCGACTGCATACTCTTTGGCGCTATACTCGGAGGTATCGACCGTGCCGCTTGTTTCTGTCGCCCATTCTTTCGCCGCACCTTTACCGGACGTATCCGTTACGCCGGTGCCACCCAACGCATAGGCTTTCGCAGAATATTCTGAGCTTTCTACTATACCGCTGGTTTTGACTGCCCAGTCGTCTGCGAGTTGGGCAGATGTTGCCGCAGCAGTGGCGGATGTTGTCGCGCTGGCCGCGTCAACGATCAACGACCACTTGGCCGAATCTGTGTTGGTCGACAGCGGCACCGATCCAGACGAGGTGTGTGCAGTGACGCAAATATAGATGCTGTTGTTGTCCGTATCCTTGACGATGTCACGCAGCCCATAGTCTGTGCTCGCCGCCCAGTTGCCTTGATATTCACCCAGCTCCTGCTGGGCCTCCAAGTTTGCGCCCGTACTATCAAATCCAAGAACCTTAGACGCACGGGTGGCGGCGGCGTCGGTGAACTCAGACGTTGTCAGGTCAGTCACCGATCGCGACACTTTGAAGCTGCGGCCGAGCTCTTCGTCGAGCTCTTGAACCACATGGGTGAGTTTGTCCAGCGCGTCCTCATGGCTTGCCGCCGGGAACGGGTCCGCAGGCTGATAGTCGGTGCCTTGCGTCAGCGCCGTGTTTCTCAAAATCACGACGGTCTCGGTGCTCGCCGGCGCTGTTACAAACGTAACATTTCCGCCGCTGGTTTCGCCGACGCCGCTGACTGCGTAGTTTGTGCTACCCGTGCCGATCGCGCGCACAGATTCGGTACCCGTGGCCGTCGTTCGCACGATGACAGTGAGCTCAGTGTCAGCGAATATTTTCCATGAATAGGCAAAAACCGTGGTACTGTCGTTACCGGAAAACGTCGCCTTCAGGGTGGTGGTTGATACGGTCATCGTTGGGCCTCAATAAGTTGCAATAGGTCGTCCAGTTCCTGGCTGCTTGCTTCTGAATCTTCCGCAATTTTTAGGATGAGCGGCTGCAATGTGTTAGCGTGTGGACTTGTCAACACCAACTCGAACTTCGCGTCTTTGCGCGCCTTGTTCAGTATTCGGCGGATAATTAACTTGCATGTCTCGGACGCCTCGTCGTTGCCTGCTAAACTAGCTTCTCTCAGAATTGCGTATTCCCCGCCCGCATCGGATGACGGGTCCATGAGTTCGCTGAGTCCATTAAACGCCAATTTACCTGCACGCTCGTGAAACCAGTCGATCTCATCTGCCTCAAGTCCGAGCTCCTTGGAATAACTCGTTGGATGCGGCGACAGACCTAGCCTCAGACGCACGATTTCTTTATCGACATCGTTGGGTTGGTACGGGCTCGAGAAATACGAGTAGTCCGTTGGCCGACCCCACAAGTCGCGCCGTGGCTGCAGGTCATTTGAAAACCCCGGCAATCTCTCGCGATAAAAGTCTTGGACATCGATACGCAGGCGCTTGAGGTCGTCGCCCATCAGGCGGAAATCACGCAGCGCCGACGACGCGGGATACATCGATCGCTGATAGCCCTTGAGCCACTTTTCTCCGTAGCGGCCGGGGTTCCCCATCGCCTCCAGCGCCGATGACAAACCCGCCATGAACGTCTTGTTTTGCATGTTGTAGCCAATGACACCAGCGACGCCGAACCAGACCTCGGCGGCAGTCCTGTCGTCCGTGTCGCGATGCGCGATCACTTCCATTGCGTCGCTGACCAGCCCGAGAACCGTCGAGAACGGCTCAAGCAAGTTGTAGTTATACCAGTCGTCACCGATGCGTATGTGATACGGCTTGATGCCCATGCGCTCATACGCCGCGCGGATGTCGGCATTACTTGAGATGCCGCCGGTGAAGTTTCCTGAGTCGTATTCGGTAGCAAGCCAAACCATCAGCGCCGAGCCGGTGCTCATGCGGGAGAGCGCCATCGCCCGCGGCGCGCCGCCCTCCTTAACCTGGCTGCGAAAACGCTGCCCCATAAACAGCGCGAACGGCGAGCGCTCGCCGACGTACAAGACGCTGTTCACCGGCGTTTTATAAAACGGCACTATAAAGCGCAGGAAACGCTTGCCCGCAGCCTGTTGCAGCAATTTCAGCGTGGAGCCATGCTCGAAATCAGACTGAAGTGTCACATATTTCGCATGCTCCAGAGCGCGCGCAGCGACATCGTCGGGCGGTTCGAGAAGGAAATCTACAATGAAGTCCTCGAGGTCTTCGCCCTTTTTCCCCTCCAGCCGTGCCGCGCGGTATGCCTCTTCCCAGAGTTTACCCCGATAGGCGACGGTCTTGTTGAAAGCATCACCCAGTTGGAGCAAGCGTGTCGGTGCGCGACCTGCCGTCACAAGGTTGCCGAAAATGTTAATGGCTCGCGCGCCCATTTTGTTGGAGACGTTCCAGTTCTGCGCCGATATCGCGTCCGGCCGTAGAGGGTTCTGACCGCTGATGATCGTCGATTCCCCGCCAACCATTGGTGCTTCGCGGAGCCAAAATGCCCGCCCGGCTGCGGAAGTCGCCTCGCGCAGCGCCATAATTTCACCGAACACCTTGGCCTGAACATCGGTGAACGTCACCGATCGTTCGCCGCCCCAGAGAACTTTCGGCGCCTGCATGGTAGCGGCGCCGTAACCCTCGACGACATCCGCCACGATCTGCGTCATCGAGCCAACGGTGTTTTTCATGGTAGTCCGCCAACCCGACAGCATCGAGTTGATCCAAACCTCGTTTACGCCATCCATGATGCGAGCAGCCTTGCTCAACTGCCTTACCTGGTTCGCGCGTCGCTGAAGGTCTGGCTCCTTTCGGTAGCCGTCGATCACATCAGCCAGCTTACCGCGGCCGCCGGCTTTCTCGATAAGATCGGCATAGTCGCGCTGTAACAGAGCCGGGTCGTCCCTTGCCGGTATTCGGAAGGCGCTAAGAGCGCGAGCGATGTCTGTCTGCGCGCCCTTGAAGGCTCGCTGCAAATTTGCGACAAGTTCAGCCTGCTGCAACCATTGAGCCTGCACTTGCTCGGTCGAGTGGTTGTGCGGCCGCGCGCCTGACGCAAAGTCAGCCAGTTCATCAAGAATCCTAATTTCCGAAACCAGCAGGTCTCGAGCAGCAACCATATGGGCGGCGAGCGCGCCGGGCTTACTCAGATCAATGTTGCCGCCAAACATGCGGCGCATCAATTTATCGGGGTTCTCGCCAAGCAAATCAGCAGTGCGGCGTGTCTGCTCAAGGGTAATGACCTTTCGCTCGCTCTTTCCAAGAACGGCTAACTTGGCTTCGATCTGTTCAGCAGCGGTCGCTATGATGCTGTAGACGTGACCTTCATCGGGTATCTTCGTCTCCATACCCGGCTGCGTGCCTTTGACGCGCAAACCAGCACTAGCAAGAATGCCGTTTTGTGGGATCGTTTCTGCGCGGATGCCTGCCATCCACGCATCCATAGTGTCGTCGCCGAACTCCACCCATTCACGATAGCCGCCGTCGCGGTGCATTTCGCTTTCAAGGCTCGGCGGCAACGGCTCCCCGTCCGCAGCCTGCTGGGTCGGTGCTGCCGTTTCGTCCACCGCCTGGGCTGGCGCCGGTTGGGCCATAGGTTGTTCGTCAAGGCGCTGCTGGGCGGTTTGCCAATTTGTTCGCGGGCCAAGGTCGGCCGCTTCGCCCTGTAGATCGACAACATGCTTTTGCGCCGCGGCCTCGTTCGCATATCTGGCGACGATAGCATCGCTGGCATTGTCCCTGACCTCAAACGCGCCGGCTGACTCCACGACCGTATATTTAGTAATGGGCTCTTGCGCGGCATCTGCTGCAAGAGCCGCTTCAGCATCTTGGCGCCTTTGCAGGCGCTCGACCATTTTCCCGTGAGCGCGGCCGAACTTGCCGCTCCCGGTAAGACCACGAGACAACCAGCGCCCCATCCCTGAACTTATGGCGTCATACATGCCGGCCACTTGATATTCGTCTACGGTCGTTTGCCTGGTCTGATCGAGCGGCACCAGCCGCTCCGCATCGAGCACGGGCGTTTGGTCGTACTCGGACTGAACGTCTTGCAACTCAAAAGCTCTGTTGGTCAGCATTTAATTTTCCCAATAAAAAACCCGCCTATGAGGCGGGCTCTGTTCCTTGCTCAGAGAGCACGGCCCCTGTGGCCGTGGCCGCTCCTGCCGCGCTAAACAGCGGCACTCCTTTTTTTAGCACGCTCTCGCGCATCTTGGGCGTGATGGGGATCGTCCAGACTTTAACCAAACCCGTGCGAGCCTCTTCCGCCTCCCTCCCTAACTGCTGGCGTTCATTGAAAGAGAGACCGCTCCAAAACTCTTCACTCAAATCATGGAAAACGCGAACATCATCAGAGACAAGAGGCCCGGAGTAATCAACAATGTCATCGATTTTCATATCAATCTTCGTCGTCCCAACCTTTGCGCCGAACTTCTTGCCGAACTTCGCAGCAAAGGCCTTCAGCATCTTGTCGTAAAAGCCCTTCATGCCTTCGCCGCCGACTTGGAGCCCCTCACCCGATATGCGGCCTTTTTTAGAGCCAGTCAGAATATTCTCGGCAATATCCTTTCCGACAACGTCTTCAATGTGCTTGCCTTTCCAATCATCTGGCGCGCCAAAATCGGTAACTTTAATTATGCCCTCACCGTCAAGCACCAACTCTAAATCCTGATCTGAAATTCCTTTCACCCCTTTTAGTATCACGCTAGTTTCATCACCGAATGCGTGGTAAGCAATTTCATTAACCTGCTTACTCAAATCATACCGCTCGGCCTGTATCTTGCCCGGCGTCCAGGCCACGCTGTCATAGCCTTCCTCGGCCGCCATGCGAATTACGCGACGGAGTGACATCTCATGCCATGTCTTTTTGAAGGGTGCGTCAGGAACGGAGCCCACTAGACTCGCGATTTGGCTGTCGATTTCTTTAAGCGCGTCTCCTGTCGCTTTGTCGAACACTTCTCGTTTAGCTATTAAATTGAGATATTCGTCTCGTTCTGCGGGGGTTAGCTCGGCTAAACTGTCAGTCACCCGTTTGTCTAGCAGCTCTTCAAGACGAGGCCACCAATCAGGAGTCGCATCATCACGCTTTGCTAATATCTTAGCTCTTTGCCCTTTCAACCGAGCAAGTTTCTCCGGGTTTGCATAACCAAAATCATCTGGAACTAATTTGGCAGCTTCATCCTTTGTGATATTATTTTTCTCAGCAATACGCTCGATTTCAGCTACCCGCAGTTCTCTCCCTTTCTGAAGCCAATCGCTCTGCATCTCTTCGACAAACAGGATGCGCTCGCCGTTGGGGCCAGTGCGATCGTCCATGCGAACCCATGCGAGGACGTTGGGTTCGTTCATGTGGCCGGCGGTGAAATTGCGCTGCCGGTCATCTTGCCCCGCCTCCCTTATAGCGCGTTGCCAATGTTCGCCTTCTGGCGTGTTAACCGTTAGAACTTTATCTAATTCATAGCCGTGTGCCTTTGCGAAAGCACCGCCTTGTAACTCTGGCGGCAATGACCTCTGCGGCAACGTCAGCAGCACCTCGCGGTAGTTTTCGCCGCCGCCTAAAGTAAGGTCGGCCCAGTCATAACTGCCGGGGCCATATTGTGCTGTTCGCTCGGAGATTGCGTTCTCTCCAGCTAAAAGCTCCGCGTCTGTAATCTCGCCCGCCTTGCGCCGCTCCTGTAAAAGCATGCTTTCTTGACGGGCGGCGGCTTGGTCTAAATCCTTTGTTATTTGAACGACCTCGACCTGATTGGCGTCAACAAAGTCTGCGATTTCCTGCTTGGTAACATTCTTGCGGCCCTTCAGAAATTCATCCAGGCCGATCCACGCCATCTCTTCCGCCTTGACGCCTTCGCTTTTGGCAATCATCGCCCGCATTTGTGACGCCCCGCCCTTCTCCTGCGGCAGCGCGTCCACAGCGCGCCTGACAGCGGAATAGAAACCAGCCGGGCTTAAATCGGTCGCCTGTGTGACAGGCTCCAGCGCAGCAGCAGCGCCACCTGGCGTGACATCTTTGATACTCAAGCCTGCGGGCGCCGTGCCGCTCTGTATATTCCGCACCAATGTTGCAGCACCGCTAACTACGGGGCCGGCCCCTGCCGATATGCCAGCGCCGACGACAAAGGCAAGGCCACCTGCCGCCGCAGACCGCCTCTTGTCCCATACAAACGGCTCTTCGCTGCCGCCATGCTCGAGAACCTGTAGAATATAATCCGCACCGACGCCGGCGGCCGATGTCTCGGTGCCTATAATCGACGATCCCAGCGCCGTCCGCAGCAAGCGTTGTTTCATCGACTGGCGCAGAGCGTTCCCGCCGCCTTTGGCAAGCAGGTTTTTCACCACACCCGTCGAGCCCAGGGTAAAATAGGTGCTTGGATTGGCGATGAGGTTTTTGAGAAAGCGGATTGTGCCGCTTCCGGTGAACGGCGGAAGTTTCTCGTACATCTCCAACAATGCCGCCTGCGCCATCGCGACATCCTCGGGGATGTCTTCAGCTCGCAAATAGCCACGCAACATTCCGATGTCCGAGTACATCAGCTGCGCTGCCCACTCCAAACCGAAACGCGAAATGTCGGCGCCCTGCACCTCTGCGGCCAATGCAAGCCGCTGCTCTTCAGCCGCATTGTCTATCTGATGCGCGTATAGCCCATACGCCTGGCGCACATTCTCTCTGACCACTGACGACGAAGACACGCCGAGCGGCGTCACATCTAGCGCTGCCGCCGCCTGTGGGCGTGCCGAGGTCTTACCGCGCTTGTGTATCCAGTCGTACACGATTTGCGAGAGGTAATTAAACTGTGCGCCCGGCTGCTCGGCAGCCGGCTTGCTAGGGTCGTATTCCGACTCGTTTAGATAGACATCCTCAAGGCTGACCTCTTCATCTTCGCCGATCAGTGGAGCGTCGGTCGCTTCTCCAATATTCGGGTCTTGCCAACCAGCGGCTATCATACTGTTGTAAACAACGCCGGATTTATGTCGGTTGTGTTCCTCCTCGAGAACCTGACCGGCGATCGGATCGAGTCCCATCGTGGCGGTTGGACCGCTGCTCGCATCGCGGCCGTACTGTACAACCTCCCTTGGCTCGACGGCACCCGCGCCGCCGGGGGCGCCGGGACGCCGCTCGCCGGCATGCGGGACGATCACCTTATTCTCATAGCCGTATTCCTTTGGGCGTTTTGCCGTTTCCGCCCATCTCGGTTGACGCTCCGCCATCAGTTCGTCCCCGCCCCGCGTTCGGACAAGTCTGTATTGTCGTTATCATCGTCATCGTTATCATCACCAAAGCCAAAGTATCTTATGAGCGCGCCGCCGACGCGATCAAAAAAATTATTGTCTTCTTCTTCTTGCGCCACGGCATCCTCTTGCGGGTTGTCTGTTGGTATCACATCGACCGGCGGTGACGGCAGAGCAACAGCTCCAGAAATGACACTTTCGAGAAATTCCAGCTCACGCTCCATGCGCACAAGCTCCCGCACGGTGAGGCGCTGTTCGGATGACAATTGCCTGGCCCCTTGCAATTCCCCCGCCTCTTTGCGCGAGACACTGATCCCATAGGTAGGTGGCTGATCCCAGCGATGTACGTCACTGGGCAGGTTTTTGCCAAGCGCATAGTCGGTGAGGGCGCTGCGTGCCTTTTGTAAATTGTCAGACGTTAGAAAGCGCGGGAGGCTTCCTTTCTTGATGTCCATGCCCGGCTTGTATCCGAAAATATCGGCAAACCGCGATGTCCTGATGAGGTTCAGCGCCACCTCTTCGCGCCCGTCAAGGTTAAGGAAGTGCTGGAGAGCGTCGTAATACGCGACGGCAGGCCGTGCGCCATCGTCGATGCGTTGCGCAAAAAATTGTAAGGCCGATTCACCCTCTGCCCTGTTCACCTCGGCCTTACCTCCCGCGAGCACGACAATGCCAGACGCCTGCGGGATAGCCAGGAAGCGCTCGAGGCTTTTCCGAAACTTCTGACGCTGCTGATCCTGTACGGTTTTGCCGCGCCGGTCGGTAAGGTGCCTGGTCAGCTTTTGGTGTGCCTGCTCGCCGATGCGCCGCGGCACGAGAGCCCCGTCGATCTCATCCTCGATGCGATCGAGGTCTTGGTCTGTGATCGCGTCGTCGATATCCTTGATGATGTGGTGATAATATGTCCAGTCGTTGACCCGGTCCTTGCCGTCAATCAGGCCGATCAGCCTGTCTTTTTGTCTTTCATCAATCTTTCGATTGGTAAAGTCAGTCAAAACCTGGGCGCGCCACTCGGCCATTGATACCTTGGGCGTTTGGTTTCCCTGAAGCGCCTTACGGGTTTTACTGATATTGACCCCGAACGCATCCGCGGTCTCTTTTCGATCTGTTATGATTTTTTTGTCCGCTTCGCGACCATCGGCTTCCGCCTCGGCCGTCTCTCTTTCCATAAGCATACGCTCGCGCTGTATCAAACCACTGACAAGCGTGTCGAGCTTATCGATGCCAATATTTGGGTACTTGTTTTCCCCGTTCAGTTGGAGGTCAGCGGCAAGTTGACCGACCTGCTCGGCTGTTTTCGTCGAAGCCTCAGCAACTCGGTATCTATAGAGATCAATTCGCTCCAGACTCTTCTGCTCCTCGACCGTCCTCATTTTCTCAGTCCAGCCACCGACAGCCGCGAA
>Ga0098034_1000335_pt1 | contig 21072 bp, 30 predicted proteins | sample 2_EtaG_FD_77062 | JGI IMG/M metagenome (GOLD analysis project Ga0098034, IMG submission 77062) | Marine viral communities from the Subarctic Pacific Ocean - 2_ETSP_OMZ_AT15125 metaG | ecosystem: Environmental > Aquatic > Marine > Oceanic | place: Pacific Ocean | collected 2015-01-07
TAATTCTTTAGCTAAGTTCTTTAAAGTTCTAGTTACTTTACTAACTTCTTGTTCTCTAGTAGAGTTTTTATTATTATGAGAAACTAATTGTAAATAATCAACAAGAACTAACTTAACTTCTTTTTTACTAACATATTCTCTAACTCTATTTTTAAGATAGTTTAATGATGTTATATTACATTCATCAATACTAATAGGTAGTTTTTCTAACATACCTATCGCTTGATTCACTCTTAGATATTCATCTTTACCAAGTGTTCCATTAATAATATAACTGTTATTAACACCAGATTCCATAGATATTAATCGTTTAAGTAATTGATTACTACTCATTTCATATGAGAATATCACAGATGGAGTATTAGAATATTTACAAGCATTCAATAGTATAGCAAGAGCAAAGCTAGTTTTACCCATAGATGAAGCTCCACCTATGATTACTAAATCTGTTTCTTGCCAACCCCCTGTAAATTTATCTATTTTATCAAATCCTGTCGCAATACCTAACAAACCATCTGTTGACATTCTTTTGTTAATATCTTTTAATGTGTCTTGTATTTGTGAAGATATATTATCTAATGTTTTAATTTTTACAATACTAATTTTAGATAAATCATTTTCAATAGAAGCTATGATATGATGTAAATTATCCTTGTTCATTATACCATTATCAATATTTTGAGCGATTGCTATTAACTTATTTTTCTGATATATATTATTTAAAGCTTCAATATAAGAAGTAGTGTTAGCTTCAAAATGTCCTTTTTGAACCATTGAAGATAATATGTAAGCTATATTCTCATGATTTTTCTTTAACCCATTAGTTAATGTTATTAAATCTACTTCATTTCCATCGTTCTTATACTTTATAATAAGAGAATAGATTTCTTTATTTAAAGGATATTGAAATAAATTTTCATGTATTAAATTTGAGTGTTTTTCTAGAACTTTTGGCTCTAGTATTATTCTACCAAGTAGAAACTCTTCTAATTCTTTTTCTTCCATGTTTTAATTTTGAGAGGGTAAATATACTATAAAAAATTAAAAGGGGGTCAAAGACCCCCAAATAATCACATTAATCCATTTCAAAGTTAGGTATTAATTCTGTATATCCTTCAGGTATAGAGTTTTCAACTGATATTCTGTGTCTTGCCCACGCTCCTATCCAATTATTATCTTTCCTGTAGTCTCCACCTCCTCTACCATTTCCTTCACAAGTTAATAGAGGTAACGGATGAACCTTCCAACCTTCTTCATCTTGAGGAACTATGTTTTTATCTACATAATCTTTATCTGTATGATTGATTATATATCTACCAGTTGATTTTGGATGAACTTCTTCTTCTCCTTCTATTTCTTCAGCTAGTGTATATAGAGTGTCTCCAGATGGCTCTACATCTGCATAATCTCCAGCCCATACAAATCCGTTTTTATACCACTTTCCTTCAGGAGAAAGTAAATTTTCTGCTATAGCTACGAAATCATTACCTATGTAGCTATGTTCCATTAATTTTGACATACTCCCATAATCATGTGAGTATAGTGATTCCATTTTGTCTACTGATGTAGGCTTATAATATTGTCCCATTTTTTTTATTTTTAATTATTAATTACCACCAAGAACTATAAACAACCTCATCTCCTTCCATAATAGCTTGTTTAGCTTCTTTTATGAATTTCAAATCATCTTCTTTCTGTTCTTTTAATTCATCTTTAGTATATTCATAAGAATCCATACCAAAGAAAAATCCTTCTGATTCAGGTAGTTCTTTATTAAGAATAGCTTTCTCTAAATTCGTTATATCTATTAATTCTAATATAACTTCTTCACAGTTGAATACTTCTTCTTTTCCTGTTTTTTCTCTCCATAATTCTTCCATCCAACCATGAAGTCTATTGTGTTTTCTCCAATAATGTAATTCCTCACTTATTCTTGGAGCACGTCTTGATGCATACATGTCTAATCCCATATTATTTATTTTTTAATATTGATATTATTTTTTTAATTTCATCTATTTCATCAGAACCGATTCTATCACTCCATTCTAACATTCCTTCTAGCATATGAATAGCTATTTGTCTAGACTTTTTTTCAGTCCATTCATTTATTGTATGTGATATATGTCTCATTATTGAAATTCATGATAATAGTCCTGCATTGTTTCTATTAAATATCTACCACCTGCAGTATGAAAACCATAACTATGTGTATGTAAAGATGGTATAGGTGTGTTTTCTACTAATAAGTGGAATAAATCCCATTCATTGTCGTAATCCATATCTTGACAAGTTTGTTTTATAGCGTCTGCCATAGCGTGAGCGTCGTGTCTACATTCTCCGTATTCTGTTGCTAAATATGTTGATATTTCAGTTGCTGTCATAATTTATAAATTTATATTCTGAATAGTTAACACTATTACCAAATCGGTTTTTATTTGTTTTCATATTAGTTTCTATATCATAACCGTTTTCACGAAGGTCGTATATAACTGATGATAATCTAGTTACACCATACTCTTTAATTGCTTCCCATGATGTAATAGTTTTGTTTTTATCAAGATGCCATAACACAGCTTCTCGTTGATTTGTTGGATTTTCTACTAATTTTGTCATATAATTATTTTTAGAATAATAAGGAGAGAGTTAAGTTTACGTCTGAGAGGCTCAAGAATTAACCTGACCTTTGTTCTTCCTCTGTACAGTGTTTGCTTTCTCTCTCCATACTATTATTGATTAATATATTTAATTGCTTCATCTAAATCTTCAAACCTTTTATGTTTAATAAATACATAAGGAATGAATTTCTTGTATACATAGAATATATCTCTCTCAGATTTTATGTAATACTTTGATTTATACAAAGAAGTAGTTATGTCAATACTTAGAAAACATCTTAATACTCTTCTAATTACCTTCATTGACTAACCATTTAAATGCATTATCATTCATTTTCTGACCTGAGCCAGTATACACAGATTCTTCTCTACCATTTTCTCTATTAGGTATAGATTTACTATGAGATGTATACTTAGTTACACCATTAAACAATCCCCATTTGTTGCGTCCAACTCTATTGAGTTCGCTTTCTACACAAAGTTGAAGGTCGTCTCTGATGTTTAACTTTCTAGTACTACAGTTGTCAGGCCATCCTTCTAGTGTAGAGTCTATACCTGTCATATAATCTATAAATCTAAGGATTTCACTATGATACGTAGGATTCATACTCATCTCTTGTAGCTGAGCAATTCTTTCTTCCTGTCCATCAAAGTTAAGAATTTCTGGTAGATTATCTACTTTGTCTTGAATAGATTGTTTATGAACATATCCTTTAAGTCCATTATTACTCATCCAAGCAAATTGATTTTGACAAAATACCACTTGATTCATAAATCCAAACTTTAAAGCTGATGTACCATCATGAGAGTTGATAGCATATACATATTGTTTAGTCTCTTGACCACCTATATCTACTGTGTTATCAGGTTTCTGCATTTGTACTAATATCTTTCTACCACCATTAATTGGAACAGCTTTAGTAATTATTAAATCATTATTACCTGCTATTGATTGCATAGTATCTATTATTGTAGAGTTCTGTGTAGGAGTATATCCTTCTTTAACTGTAGTAAATACTTCTCCAGTATCTTCACGAACTATACCGTAGTAATCCGTGTGATGTAATCCATTGTTAGCACTAGGAGTACATTCGCCTGCATACATTAATCTTTCTTTGGTTACATTCCAATTAAGTCCGTTTTCATTAAGAATTTGTTCTGTTGATTTCATATTATTTATAATTTTTATTTACCCATATTAAAAAGTCTTCCATCATATTGTGTTCGTCTAGGTATTCTAAACACATGGTTAATTCTACATCTTCTTCAGTGAAGTCTGGTTCATCTTCATCATGTTCTCTTGGGTCGTCGCCATAAGTTGAATGAGTTCCTTTTATCCAATCTTCTTCATTAATCATCATCAGTAGGATTCTCTTCGTTCTCTATCACTCTAAAATCTTTATCAATATGTCTGATAATATCATCACATAACTCTCCTTGTGATTGAAAGTTTAATCTATCTAAATCAACTCTTCTATCATAGTCCATACTAAGTTCATAATCAAAGTCATCTTGACTAAATTCAGTATTATCTATAGCTTCTCTAATAGTATCTTGTAGAAGTTCATAGATATTTTCACTCATAGTAGGTTTGCCTATAACTCCTAACTCATGTTGAGCGGTTGATAATTCATTGTTTAACTCTTGGAGTTTTGCTTCTAATCCATTTATTTGTGCTTCTAAGGTTTCTTTACTTTTCATTTTTAATAATTTTATTATACATACAGTAATCAAACAGTATTTCTGTTTCTTTAATTAACTGTTCTATAGTTAATTGTTCATAAGGTGAGTTCAAGGTGGCGACTATCTGCGCACACCTTGCTCTTATGTCTGATTTTAGTTTTAACTCTTCAGTTATAATCATACATTATATTTTTCAATTAAGGATTGAAACTGCTCTTGTTTAGGAGCTTTGTTTTTATGCCTATTATTCCATTTTTCTATTACTTTATAATATCTTTTGATATACTTTCTTCTAGCAGTTTTATACCAAGAGTTCACTGCTTTTATTTCTGTCATTAATGCATTGTAAGAAGAGAATTTCTTTATATCTCCATTAATAAATTTGATTGTTAATTCTCTTTTATCTGTAGAACTAATTATACAGTGTTGGTTTGCGTTTCTGAATGAGGCATGAGCCACATCATAAGAAGTAATCTTTTTCATTCGTAATAGTGTTTTCAATTTTTTGATGTAATCATCAGATAATTCCAATTGCTTATTCATAAATATACATTTAAGGGGTTAATAATGTATATGAAATGAAAAGACGAAAGGAGGAACGACGCTTCGCAAGCAAAAGAGAGCGTTAACCGATAGGCGCGTTAATACTATCCTATGTTGCATATGACGCTCTTTAAACGATAATACTCTCTCTTATTAATTGATTAGTGGCTTCTCGGACGCTACCGCTTCACTTAGTTTATTTATAGGCGTCAAATCAATATTATTATGCAGTAACTTTGTTCTCTACTACTCTACTCTCTTTCTCAAAGTCTTCACTGAATACATCATCAGCTAAAGATTGAGCATCCTTATGCCAGTATTCATCTAACACTGGAACATGAGAACGATTTTCTTTACTTGATGGTATAAACTTGATGTTAACCCAAGAGTTGCCATCTTTACTTACTCTCTTATTGTTTCTAAGGAAGTCAATAAAGTCTGGTAATTTGATACCGATATTTAATACAGTTGTACCAGTCTTATAGGTATGGTCTGTAATAAACATGTTAGGAACTAATGTAGATTGTGCCTTAGTAGTTTCTGCTTCTACTGTCTTTGCTACTGTCTTAGTAGCTTTCTTTGTTGTTTTAGCTTTTGCCATTTTATAATATTTTAATTAATACTTATGTATAACAAAAAAAGAACCCAAAGGGTTCTCTTAATAATATTCTTCATAACAATAACAATGTGTTGTGGGTGGACATCCACAATCTCCTGTCCAAAGAAACCCCATTTCTCTATCCCATTCTTCAGAGGCTAATTCTCCTTGAAATGGATTATGATTAGGGTCTTTCATTTCCCTTATCATTCTTTCTCTAGTAGTTTCTTCAGATTTAATACTATCGTTATGGTCTTCTATTTTTCTCAATAGTAGTTTAAGACAATTCTTAGCATGACTTTCAGTCATATCATCTATATGAATTTTCTCGCCTGTAGCTGTTGTCCAAATATAATTATATTCTTTCATAATTATTTATTTAATTAATTCTTTTAATTCTCCAATTCTTTCATCTATACGTTCTACATCAATAATATTTGGGATAAAAATATCATCGTGAGCCCAAGAATCTATAGGCTCTTCATAATTATAACTTAATTCTTTTAGTTTTTCTAATTCTTCAATAACTATTTTTGCTTCAGTTTTATTCATAATTTTATTATTATATTAATATTTATGTATAACAAAAAAAGAACTCTAACAGAGTTCTCTTAATTCACTATCAGCTATCTCTAGCAGTTGTTCCGATAAACTATCGTCTTGGAATAAGTTTGCAAATCTTTCAATAAGTATATAACACGCGTCAACGTGATGTTTAGTTGTTGATGTGCATATTGTATCTAATACTTTATTGTATGCCTTTATTTTCTTTAATGATATTTCTACTGTATTCATATTATTGTATTATTATATCTCTAAGTGAATCATATATTATGTCTTCAGGTATGTGATAGAACTTTGCGTAAGTTTTACTTTCATGACTATATATATAAAATATTAAGTCAGCTTCACTGTCGTCTTCTCCAGGACATTGGCCTACAAGTGGTGATAAATACAATGTATCATAGATTTCCCAATGTGGTTCAATTCTATTATATGTTCCGTTTTTATTTTTTGTATAAGTTCTAGGTATAAATACATAAGAATAAAATGTATCTTGTTTCTCTTCTATTTTAATTGTATCTATTTGTGTTGATGTTGTATCAGATTGTCCGTAGACTTGAATTGAAATCATTACTATTGCGAGTAATGCAAATCTTTTAATTCGTTTCATTTTATTTAATTTAGTTAAACATTTATTTGATTGTTATAAAAATGAGAGGATTTGTGGCATCTCTCATATAGTTTTATTTAATGTGTTTTTTTGTTAACCACTAACACTGTGTCGCTAAACCAAGCGATTCCTATTAACCTTAATAGTAATATATTGTGCTTGACTGTTAGCGTAAAGCTTAGTAAGTCTGGTATTATTAGGCCACACATATATATCTATAGATAATATAAACTGAACGAACGAAGTGAGTTCTAAAAAGAGAGACTAGCTCTCTTTAGGTAACATTGATGTGAATAGTGAGAACATAACTCCAGCTAGTACAGCTGTTGCTAGTCCACTAAATGTGCCGATGAATAGTATTGGTAGACCAAGTGTGAATAGTATATCCCATAAGATTTGTGTCTTTCTTAGTCTAGCTATACCTATCATCTTCCAGACTATTATAAGATAGCCTATAGCAGTGAAGAATGCGATTCCAAGTATACTCATGATATTTAATTTAGGTTAATATTATTTTTGATAGAATATATATATGTATTGATATATATTTAAGATGTATTGGTGTATGATTACTATGTATTTCATAATGCAAATGTATTGGTTAATAATTATATGTAATCAAACCACCGAAAGACGCAGTCGCTTCGCAGGTAAAAGAGAGATTAACTCTCTTCATTATAATATTCATAAAGATTATCAAGAAGACCTATCTCTGTGGTGTTTAATTTAATAACTCCTGATAGTTCAAGAGCTTTAATTCTTGATATAATTCTCTTTTGAGAATGATTATAGTTCTCATCCCAAATTTTCCATTTCTTGGAAAAAGCAATATCATCAGAAGTAATAATCGTTTCATCATGATGAAGATTGTTTAATATAAACAAAATAGATTTACACATTTCTTGTGTAGTGATACAATGTATGTTTCTATCTCTTTGTAATGCAACTGAAGCTGTTGTTAGCTCATCGTTAATTTTTATAAGCATAATAGTATTTTATTGGTTAATAATTATATGTAATATAATACCGAAAGACGCAGTCGTTTCGTGAGCAAAAAAGGACATTGTCTTTACTTGAAGCACCCAAGTCAGGTTGTGTGTGTGCTCGTAAGTTTAGATAAAGATGTCCTATATGTAACTTAAATGAACATACGAAGTATGTGAACCGAAAGTCGAAGACGCTTCGTAGGTAAAAAGAGAGACAAGCTCTCTTAGAATGGTAAGTCATCATTTGATGTTTGTGTTGGTTCAGTGTGTATCCATTCATTAAATGATTTAGGTGTTTGATTAGGAATGCATTTGATGCAGTACTTAATGTATTCTGATTCAAGCCAATTATTGTAATCGCCCCATACATGTTCCATTAATTCTTCGTCCATAATAATATATTTATTGGTTAATATCTATATGTAATAGAATACCGAAGGAACGCAGTGACTATCGTATGTAATATAGGCAATGATTCCGCCGAACAGTGTAGTTCTGTGAGCCACAGGAAGACGGAGTTGCTCCGTAAATGTTTGTTAATCATATAAATACATACTGATGTAGTATTGTGATAAATTTGTGTAGTTTAATGCTTGACAATGTCAATTATTTTGTATAACTTAGCTGCATATTTATATATTATGTTAAACAGTTAAATAAATATAATAGTTAGTTATTTAGTATATTTTATGATAGATATTCGATAACATATTGATACTCAATATATTAGATAGTTATTAGTTAGATAATACTAGTAAATAGTATAGTATTATAGAGTAGTAGGCTAGCTAGCAAGCTCACACTTTTACTTATGTTACACATATATTGTGCTAAAAAGAGAGATTACTCTCTCTTAGCAGTCCCAGTAATAGTAAATACTGAAAGCAAAGCATAGATATACAAAGTATATTGTATATTTTTCTAGTTTGTTGTAATGTTTCATAATTTTATATTTAGATTAATAGTTATTAGTAATAGAAAAAAAGAGATGTTAATCTCTTTTAGGTAATGATTTAGGATATTTATCTTTGATGTATAGATAAATAAGATAAGTTGCTGCTGCGAAGAAGAATAGTTTAGCTATCGCTAGGATAACAGATAGGATGACAAGTACATAGTTCATAGTAGTATAGTATTGATTAATAGTTATTTGTAATTGAAATGAGGAACGAAGTGACGAAAGCCCCGCCCCTGTCCAAGTTTTAGAAACGGAAGGGGGAGGTTTGCTATATCGTATCCCTCCCTCACAATAAAATAAAATTATAAAAAAAAATATAAAAAATTTTTATATCTTTGTATATTATTAATTTAGAATAAAACGTCATGTCTAAAAAAACATATAAAAAAGGTCCAGCAGTTAATCTACCTAAGTTTGATTCAGAGGGAAATATTATTAAAACAATAAAAACGGAATCACAAAAAAAGGCAGAAAAAATAATGGATGAGGAAATTCAGAAAAAACTTAAAGGACAATTTAAGAAATATAAGGAAAAAGGGGGTTTTAAAAAAGGGGGTTATAAAAATGGAGGTAAATTAAAAAATAGATATCCAGGAGGAGGTAGACACCAACACGATTAATTATAAGTATGCCAATAAATCCTTATTCACTCAACACTATTATACCAGGAGGAGAACCAAATGGAGGATTAACTCTTGGAGGGACTAGTTTAGCATATGATATGTTAAATGAAAATCTTCTAACTGCAGCTAATATTAATTTAATGAGAGGCAATTTAGATATAGGAGCAGAATATAGTGGTCTTCATAGTACTGAAAGAGATAGTCATGGTGTGTTAGTGGGAAATCCTTCAAGGAGTTTTTTAGGGGCTACTGGTGGACTTAATTTTGGAACATATGCTGGGTCACGTAAAGGAGATTGGGAAAATAGATTTATGGGAATATTGAGTGGTAAACTAGGATATGGAGGAGCTGGCACAGGGCTTGATAGATATAACCTAGAGCCTCTTCAGGAATCAGATAAGGGGTTAGCGTATTCTGGAAGATTAGATTTAAAATCTGGAAGACCTGGAAGAACTTATTGCGTAGGAAGCTATTGTAGCGCTGCTCCAGTTCCATCTAGAAGTATTGGTCTTTTTGGAGAATACGGAAATCCATATTCTCTTAATCCAGGACTAAGAGTGGGAGCTGAAGGACATTTTAGATTTCTTTCTGGAGGAGGTGGATATGATTTTGAATCTCAATCTCCGTTTATAAATGCGGGATTACGAGTACCTATAAGATAATAATTTAAAAATATAGAAATTATGATAGATATGCCAAAAGAACTTAAAGAGAAACTTGAATGGATGCAAAAGAATAGAGAACTTCAAGAAGAAGAAAATCTAAGAAAAATGAAGAAAAAAGAAATTCAAGATGCTTCAAGAGAAAAAAGTATTAAAGACACTATGAATTATATGGGTGGTGGAAAATATAATAAGAAAAATCATAAAAACTTTTAATTATGGGATATAAAGATATGATGAGAATGATTGGGAACTTTAAACATGTTCCTGCAGTTATTGCAAATTCCGCACCTAAACAAGAATATAATAAATATGATAACGGAGGAACTTTAGATGAGACTGACCCATTTTGGCCATATCAACAAACAAATTATTTTAATCCTTCTCTTAGTACGGGATGGTCTCCTTTTCACTTTGGTGACAATTTTGCGACAGGACTTTCAGGTTCTCTTAATTACACTTATCCACTTTTCTCATCGCGATATTCTACTCCAGAAGGTCAAGATAGATTTGATTTTGGACCAAGTCTTACAATGAGTGGTCTGATGGGACAAGAAGAAGATGCTTATACTTCTACTTGGCAAGGGGAACCTTATACATCAGATGAATCTTTCTGGAATAAAAGAACAAATATTGGGCTTAATGCTGCTTATCAATCTCTTATAGGTAATAAAGGATTAGTAGCTGGAGGAGAATTAGAAGGTGGTATTGGATTTGGAACAAACACAACACATGGTCCATATGGATTTGAAGAAACTCCTGTAGGAGGTAGTTATGCTTCAGGTCAATTTGGATTAGGATATTATCCTGAAGACTCTCCTTATAACGCTAGAGCTGTTTTAGGATATGGAACTGAATTAGCTCCCGCTCATCGCCCTGGAGGATATTTTGGGTTATATGGAGGATTAGGTCCTGTTGAATTAGGAATAATTAAAGATAAACAAGGGTGGTCAGGAGGATTTGGTTTAAATATTCCTTTAGGAAGTAGAAGACCAGAAGTTATACCTGAAGGAATATATGACAATGGAGGAATTATGCCTGTAGAAGGAGGAATGGGAAGTATTTCTTCTTCTTCATTTTCAGAAGCTGCTGATATAAAAAATAGAGGAGGAGGTCAATACAAAGGACTAACTCCATATAATATGGATGTTTCATTTGAACATGATTTAATTACATCTAATATAGGTTCTTTTAAGAAGGGAGGTAAAATATTGTATGATGAAGGAGGAATTGAAGATGTAACAGCGGCTGTCGCAGGAACCACTGAAGACCCAGGAGCAGAGACATTACTATTAGACGAATCTAGTAATTTAATGGGAGACATAAATCCTCATGTTTCTGATGAGAATTGGACTAGTTATTATAATCAATTAAAAATAAGTGAAAACGCAGCAAATAAAGGATATGATAAAGAAAAAGATTTATGGTTTCCTTTTGACGTAAGTGATGCAGAACGAAATATTGGATGGGGAATTAATATGAGTACTTTTAGTAAAGAAGAACGAGAAAGAATATCAAAAGGTATAACTACTGTTGAGCTGGAACAGATGTATTCAGATAGAATTGCTAATCATTTAAATAAAACTCAAGATTATATAGATACATGGCAAGGAGATTGGACAAGAGATGATAAAAGTGGTAATACTGGATATAAAGGTAAGGAAGGTAATTGGAATAAGTTGCCTGATAATCTTAAATTAGCTTTAACTGATTTTTCATATAATTTAGGTGGATTAGAAAAGTTTCCTAAATTTGTAACAGCTGTTATGAATAATGATTTAGAAGGAGCTAAAGCAGAATATAAAAGATATTGGAAAAATAAGGGAGTGAAAACAGAATTAACAAAAAGAAATGAAGAGATTTATAAAATGATATTTGAAAACGCTAAAGGTGATGGTAAAATTTATAGAAAAGGAGGTTCATTCGCAGTCTATACTAAAGGAGGTTTATTTGACACTGGAGGTACAGTAGACGAAACAGACCCATCAAATAAAACAGAAGTTGTCTTAAATTATTCTCAATCATATGGTTCTAGGAGAAGAGGAGCTTTTCCTAGGATGGTAAATGAAGACTCTGGTGAAAATCCTAATTTAAATCTTAGTGAAAATGCATATCTAGCATTATGTATGGCTCAATATTATGGATATACAGGAGAAATAGAAATGACTAGTGGACAAAGAGGAGGTAAAGACCAAACAAGAGTATATAGTAAATATCAAAGAAATGACGCTCATGTATATAGAAGATTTCCTCAATATCAACAAGCAATAGCGGATTCTTTAGGAGTTTCTTTACATGATTATAAAACTAATAATGTATCTGATGAACAATGGAAAAATCAAGATACAGAGGCGATTAGTGGTTGGATTGATGATATTTGGGCAAAAGTACAGTCTGAAGAAATGACTATGGATGAAGCTAATAAATTATATCCTATGCATCACATGACAGGAGATGCGGGTGATTTCACTGGAGATTTTAGACAATGGTTACAAAGCAGTAAAAGTAAAGAGTTTAGAGAAAATTTTAATATAAGCGTGTTAAATGAACGCGACCATTTTCATGTAACTTTTGGAGAAAATGTAAATGTACCAGAAGAACATAAAATGGAATATGTAAATCATAAAGACCAATTTAATAGTCTTTCTATAGATAGTGAAGATGTAGTAGGTACTAAAGTTATAAATATGAATCCTTCTACTTATCAAGGAGAGCAACGTAATTTATTATATGGTCCCTATTTTCAACCAATAAAGATTGAGTCTCAAGATGTCACATTAACAAGTGGTGTTGAACCTCCTGCTACATTAAAAAAAGCAACTCTACCTCCAGGATATAAAGAATACCAACAATATCGTTCTGAAATGAAAGATAAAGAAGAAAAAACTCTTGGATATAGAATACATAGCTCTTTAGAAAGTATGGATACATATACTACTCCAAAGCATCTTAAAGCTTTATCATTTGATGAATGGTTAAATGAAAATCCTGAATTTAAAGAAGTTCCAAAGGAGGATATAGATAAAGGAGAATCAAAAGAAAACGTGTCTGTAGTTCCAGGAGACCATGGAGTTCCTTTTCCAGGTTCGGTTGAAGATAAAATTGTAGAAGAACCTGACCATATAGAGACTATTATGAAAAAAACAGGTAAGACAAGAGAAGAAGTTATATCAATATTAGAATCAACTAGAGAGAAAACGCTTGAAGAACGAAATGATTTATGGAGGGGAAGATATTATAAGCCTGAAAAACCTTTCTCTCCAGATGATTTCCCTTGGAAGCCTGAAAAACTTTTCTCTCCAGATGCTTGGCCTACGCCATTTCCATTGCCTAATCCTGAGCAGCGTGGATATCCAGATGATTTCTGGCCTAACCCAGTACCAAGAAAGCCTACACCTGGACCTTGGGAAACATTACCAGCCCCTCTCGCTCCACCAGCAGAAGTTAATCCATATCAATTATTACAAAGACAACAAAACTTAAAAACATCTTATGATATAAATAGTCATATTGGTAATATAAAAAACATGATTAATAATTGGAAATCAAATAAATAATTGTAATTTTGCAACTTCTTTTCTTTTCCATGTTTTCATACAGTTAGCCCCTTTATTACAAGGGGTTTTCTGTTTTTGGAATATAAATAAAAATTTATACAATAAATTCCTTATATTTGTAAAATGAAAATATTAAATAGTAAACATGGTAAAATAATTAAAAGAGGAAGCTTTTATTATCTAGAAAAAAACTATAAGGAGTATTTTCAATTAATAAAAGAAGAAGATTTGATAATTGATAAAGTTCAAGAGAATAATTTTATTTATTTAGATAATGATATTTCTTTCTGTCGTAACCCTTATTTTGAATTAGATAAATTATATGGTAAAAAACCAAGAAAAATATATTTTAAAAATACATTTAAATTAATACATACAGTAGAATAATGTATCTATTACAAATTAATAAAAAGGGAAATATATACAAAGAAGATAATGGTGTTGTTCTTGTTCCAGAATTTAAAAATGTTTTAGAGACAGAAAAATTAGGACAAATAGCAATGAAATGGATTGCTATGGTATTTGATTATGAAAGTCCTTATAGACATTATACTGAAAAAGAAAGAATAAAAGCTGTATCTAAAGATTTATATGATAGTTACACTTGGTCTGGTTATAATAAACCAGAAATGAAGGAAGCTATAGAAAAATATAAAGAATTACAATTTGACCCATTAGACGAACAGCTTATAGCTTTTAATAAAAAGATTAATGAATTTACAAACTTAATTGACAACATGTTCTTAAATGAGGAGAACGCTGAGCTATTACAAAAACTTATGATTGGAGTGGAAAAAATATTAAAAACAAGACAATCTTTATTAGATTCTATTGAAAGAAGAGGAGAAAGACAAAAGATTGCTGGAGATAAAGGGTTGTCCTTTTTAGAAAATCGTAAGAAGATAAAAGAAATGTAATGAAGAAAAGTATTAGAAAGCCTATTGAATTAAAAAATAAACCTATTAAGATAAACTCATCAGGAAGAACTGAAGAAATTAAGAAAAAAAATAATCTTACTTATTTAAAACAAAGATATTCTTATCATTATAAAAAAGGAAACTGGGAAAGAGCAAATGAATATAGTGAATACTCTATTCAAAATTATCAAATGGATTTGAAAGAATGGATGGAAAATAAAGAATTAAGTAAAATGAATAATAAAAATATATTTGGATTTGACAATCCTAAAAAATTAAAATATGGGTAAGATAAAATTTGACCCACAAAGATATAGACCAATACCCAATAAAGGATTTCCTGATTTAGAAGAAGGTTCTGTAGCATATCAAGAATGGTGGACAGAACAACAAGAAAGATGTGTTAATGGATTTAAACCTAAAGGTATGCCTAAGATTTCTGGTAAGTATTATTTTTATCTAAATTTTTATTTTATTTTAGGAAATGATGGTTCAAAAGGTGGTCGTAAATCTTTAATACATCCATGGTATAGAGAAATGGATAGAGAATATTTTAATCTATTTGAAACATGTAAAGATGAAGGAAAAGGAATGATTGTTATTAAAGCAAGGGACAAAGGGTTCTCTTATATGAACTCTGGTATGGTTGCTCATGAATATACATTTTTTCCGTACAACGATATAGGTGTAGCAGCAGGATTACAAGCTACTGCTGACGCGTTCTTTGATAAAACAAAAAAGGGACTTAATGGTATACATCCAAATTTTAAACATTCTGTATTAAAAGACACTCAAACTATTATGAGGTCTGGATATAAACAAAAGAATAGAGATGGTAAATGGGAGACAGGAGGATATCAATCTACAATTATATGTAGAACAATGGATAATCCAGAAGTGTTTAAAGGTGAAAGAACTTCATTAATGGTATTTGAAGAAGCTGGAGAATTTAAACATTTAAAAAATGCGTATATGTCTTCTAAAGCATGTTTTATGGATGGTAATATACAATTTGGAGTTCCTATTATTGGAGGTACAGGTGGTGATATTAGCGCTTCATCAAAAGACTTTATGGACATGTATTATAGTTATGACGCGTATAATCTTATACCTATGTTTATTCCTGCCTCAAAAGCTTATTATGGATTTTTTGATATAGAAACAGGAGTAGAAGATGTTAAAGGAGCTGAAGAAAGTTTATCTGAAGAAAGAGAAGTTATTAGAAAGTCTGGAGATAATGAAGCTTATAACTTACATATACAAAATTATCCATTAACTATAGAAGAAGCATTTTTAAATACAAAACAAAGTAGATTTGATATTGCTTTGTTAAATGCTCAAAGAAGTAGAATACTATCAAGTAAAGATTACAAGAATCAAATACAGTCTGGATATTTAGATTGGGCGTTAAATGATGATGATGAATTAAAGGTTTTATGGAGACCTCATCCTACTGGACCATTTAAAGTTTTATCTCATCCGATGCCAGAATATCAAGGAATTGATATAGGAGGAGTGGATTCTTATGACCAAGATGAAGCAGGAGCGTCAGATTCTTTGGGAAGTGCAATAATTTATCGTAGATTTGCAAATACAAATATTCCAAGCGATTACGTTGTAGCTGAATATACTGACAGACCTAAGAAAAAAGAAGATTTTTGGGATGGGTGTTTGAAGTTAGCTGTGTATTATAATGCTAAGATGTTGGTAGAATATACAAAGATAGGTATTTTGGATTATTTTAAACGTATGAATGCTTTAAAATATTTGAAAGAAAAACCAGAGTCTGCTCATAATCCAGGTTCTAGAACAAGAAATCAATATGGTGTTCATATGAATAAACAAGTGAAAGCTTTATTGGAAGATTTGATAGATGATTATATTAGAGAAAATATTAAAGAAATTTGGTTTTTAAGTTTAATAGATGAATTAGCTAATTATGGATTACAAAATACAGACCGAGCTATGGCTTTTGGTATATGTTTGATTCATAATATAGATAATTACAGAATGAGAGTTCAGGAAAAAGAAGAAACAATAGATATAGGTCTTAAATATTATACAAGAGGTTTAAATGGAACACCAATAAAATTAAATTAAAATGAGAAAAACTACCCCTTTTCCATCTATGATGGTTTCAGAAAAAGAGAAAAATAAAGAATGGTGCGATAATGTGTTAAATGCAATTATAGGATTTATGTCATATGATGATAGTACATATCAATCTTCTAGAAATAAAGATATTGGAAATTATGCTGTATATAATGGTAAAATAAATCAAGCTGACTATACATATATTACAGAACAGTACGGATTAAGTTATCCAGCAAGACTTGTAAATTATCCTATTATAACTCCTAAAATTGATTTACTTATAGGAGAAGAATTAAAAAGACCTATAGATATGAAAGTTTCTACAGTTAACAAAGAAGCTGTAATTAGAAAATTGGACTATAAAGTTGCTTTAAAAATGAATGCTTTATTAAAAGATATACATCAAGAATTTGAAGAAACATATGGAGAACCTATAACAGACGAAGGTCAAGGCATGCCTGTGCCTGAAGATATAGATATATATATGAAATATAACTATAGAGAAATGGTAGAAGAAGTTGCTCAAGACGGATTAGAATATATACTAAATAGATATAATTTAAAAGATAAATTTAAAGAAGGGTTTAGAGATTTATTAGTAACAGGAAAAGAAATTTATAAAATTGATATATTGAATGGAGACCCTCAAGCTCGTAGAGTAGACCCGCGTTCAGTTATTTACGATTCAACTATTCATTCTGATTATTTAGACGACGCTGCTTGGGTGGGAGAAGAAAGATGGTTATCTGTAAATGAAATTAATGATGAATTTAAACAATGGTTAACTGAAAAAGATTTAAAAGAATTAGATGTAATGAGAAGTATTTATGGTAACGATATAAATGATTATAATAGTGGATTTCAATGGATAGACCAATCTCATGGTCAAGAAAATCGTATTCGTGTAGTTCAAGTTGAATGGAAATCATTAAGAGCTATTAAATTTAAATTATCACCTAATAAATATGACCCAGATAGACCATTTAGAAAAATGGTAAAAGACACATATAAAAAGAGAAAAAAGGGAGAAGTTATAGAAACTAAGTGGGTAGATGATATATGGGAAGCTACTAAAATTGGAGGAAAAATTCTTGTTAGAGCAAAAAGAAGAGATAATCAAGTAAGAAGTGTAGACAATCCAGGAAGAACTCCATTATCATATATTGGGTGTATAAAAGGAAATACTACAGGAACTTCAAATTCTATGGTTGATTTATTACATAATGTACAGATGTTATATAATATTGTAATATATCAAATAGAATTAGCTATGGCTCGTTCTGGTGGAAAAGCTGTTGTTTACGATACTTCTCAAATACCTACAAATGTAGGAATGGATATGCAGACAGTATTATATCATTTAAAAACAGATGGTATTATACCTATTAATTCAAAAGATGAGGGAGGTCAAGTACAATCATTTAATCAATTTCAACAAGTTGATTTTACTCTATCTCAATCTGTTCAGCAATTAATTAATTTAAAAATGATGCTAGAGGATATGGCTGGTCAATTGTCTGGAGTTACAAGACAAAGAGAAGGAGCTGTTGAACAATATGAATATGTTGGTAATGTTCAAAGAAGCGTAATGCAATCTTCAACTATTACAGAAAGTTGGTTTTATTCTCATGGAGAAGTTAAACAAAGAGTATTAGAATGTTTATGTAATAGCATGAAAATAGCTTGGGCTAATGGCAAAAAAGCTGCAATGATATTAGGAGATGGAGCTTATAAATTTTTAAATATAATGCCTGATGTTGCTTTGCAGGATTTCGGAGTATATATAGGAGATAGTGGAAAAGACGACGCAATGAAACAAGTTGTACATCAATTAGCTCAATCCGCTTTACAATCAGGAAGTATTGATTTATTAAATATACTTAAAGTATTAAAAGCAGACACTATGACAGAAGCTGAAAAGATTTTAGAAAGAGGCATGGATGAAATGCAAAAACAAGCAGCTGCTCAACAAGAACAAGCTATGCAGCAAATGCAAGCTGAACAACAAGCTGCTCAGGCTAAATTCCAAATGGAATCTGAATTAAAACAAATGGATAATGAAGCAAAAATTCAAGTGGCTGAAATTGGAGCTGAATCAAGATTAGAAGTAGCTAAAATACAATCAGATGATAAAAGAGATTTACATGACGCTTCTATAGACGCTGAGTTTTCTAAGAAATTAGCAGACCACGAAATTGATAAAGATAGAGAAGATAAAGACAAAGATAAATCAAAACTAAAAGCTGTTAAAGAGTCAACATACGAAGATAAAATTAGAGCGAAGGATAAAATTGTAAAATAATTTGTATCTTTGCGAAATAGGGACCAATAAATAAAATAATATGTCAGAAGAAAAATCAAGCTTAGTAGAAGAAGTAGAAGAAACTACATCTACTAGTGAAACAACAGAAAACAAAGATTCATTTAATCCATTAGCGTTTACATCAGATTCTCCTACAGGAGATTTAGGACCTGATGTACCTGTAAACGAGGGTGAAGAAAAATCGTCTAATGTAGAGACAAACGAAGAAGATGGATGGGGATGGAATAAAAAAACAGAAGACCCATCTGAAGAAGAGACAGAAGAAAATTATGAGTGGGAAGTTAATAATAACCCCGAAGAAAATATTGATTGGGAAAAAGTTTCTAAACAATTAGGATTAGAAGGAGCTTCTAAAAATGAAATTAAAAGCGCTTTAGACGCTATGAAGGGCGATGAACAAAGTTCAGAACCTACATCTCCTCAAATTGAAACATTAGAAAATTATTTAACATATTCTAATAAAGAATTAGTTATAGAAGAATTGAAAGCAGACGGACTATCTAATGATGAAATAGATGATTCAATAGACAAAATGCAACGTAATGGAATGATTGCAATTAAAGGGAGAGAAATAAAAAGAACAATTAAAAACGCCGTTAAACAACAAAAAAATACATTATATAATCAACAACAAGAAAATGTAGCTCAAAGAGATAAAATTGTTAGAGAGGCGAGAGAAGGTCTTCAAGGCCACTTAAAAGATATGGATAGGTTCATGGGAGGAAAAGTAACAAAAAAACAGAAAGAAGAAGTTTATAGATTTGCTACTAAAGATATGGCAAAAGAATTATGGTCTAGTCACGCCAATGTCGCTGACGTCGCTATGTTTCTGCTATATAAAGACCAAATCAAAGACATTCTTCGTTCTCAAGGTCGTAACGAAGGTAGTAAGAGTCTAATGGATAAAATACAATCGCCAAGCCTTAACAGTGGGAAAAATCACAATCCTTATCAACCGAAAGGGACTGCGTTTGACCCAAAGACGTTCATGAGCGAGTAGACAAAAGTAAGACAAGGTCTAATATAGTTGAAAGTTAATTGAGCAAATTAAAATAATGTTTAATTAATAAATTTAAAAAAAATGGCAACAATTTATACAGGTACCTACGGAAGTGGTACGACTGCGGAAAATGCCTTGAATACAGCTCTAATGCAGTATCCAGAAATTGCTCGGACTTTGATTCAGCAATATCCTAGATATGCAGCTACATATTTATTAGAGCGTACTGGTAGATACGCAAAAGAAAAAGTGTTAGGTGATAACTCTTTTGAATGGAAAGTAATGGGTAGATATAATGCTCCTACATATATGACAGGACATTTCTCTACAACTGGTGTTGGTGCATTTACTGCAGCTGGTTCAGTTACAACAACAACTGGAGCACAAATTGATGATGCTGATGCAAATGGTGACCAATTCTATTTAATTTGTGATGATACTACTGCTGGAAGAACTGGTAATTTTCTAAATAAATGGGACATGGTAAGATTTCAATCTGGTGCAGTAGCACTTGTTATTGAAGACCCTGTTCCAAATACCTCTGGTTCAGCTGCTACTACAGATTTTGTAGTAAAATTTGAAATGGTTAATGCTGTTGTAGGAACTACAATTACTAATCCATTAGTTACTTCTGATATCACTGATGAAGCTATTGTAGCTTCTATTGGTTCAGCTTTCCCTAACGGTTCTGATGGAGCTGATGTAGGTGAAAATTGGGTGTATCCAACCACTCATAAAAATTGGTTAACTACCATGAGAAAAAAATGTACAGTTACTGGTAAAGATTTAACTGATGTTACTTGGATTGAAAATAATGGTTCAAGATTATGGTATTTTACTAGAGAACAACAAATGATGGATGAGTTTATGTACCAACAAGAGCTTCAAAGATGGTACGGAAGAGCTTCTATATCTCAACCATATACTGATTATACATCTTACGCTACCGCAACTTCAACATCTGCTATAGGTACTTCTGGTACTATGGCTTCTTCAGTTGTTAGTGGAGATGGTCTATTAGCTCAAATTAATTCTTCTAATCAAGCTTCATATTCTATGGGGTCTTTAACAGAAGATATTATCACTGAGTTTATAGCTAAGATTTCATTAAACGCAACTGCTGCTGAAGGTAATGAGTGGGTTGTATTCACTGGAACTGAAGGTAGATTATCGTTCCATAGAGCTATGAAAGACCTTATTGTTGCTCCTGCTGGTGCAATGACTGGTGGTTCTATGAAAGGAACAAATGGTGATGTATCTTTAGGTGCTAATTTCGTTTCATATAGCGCGTTAGGTAACAAAATTACTGTTGCTCATAACCCTGTATTTGATGACCCAA
>Ga0098034_1000337_pt1 | contig 20906 bp, 8 predicted proteins | sample 2_EtaG_FD_77062 | JGI IMG/M metagenome (GOLD analysis project Ga0098034, IMG submission 77062) | Marine viral communities from the Subarctic Pacific Ocean - 2_ETSP_OMZ_AT15125 metaG | ecosystem: Environmental > Aquatic > Marine > Oceanic | place: Pacific Ocean | collected 2015-01-07
TAATACAACTGTTCATCTTGTAAGAATTAGTGGTGATGTAGAGCATATGAAAGAATCACTTGCTTCTGTTCTTATGCATTTAGAAAAGATTAATGGAAGATTAAGATATACAGAAAATTCTATTTCTGCAATTAAAGCAATTGGAATTACTATAACAACATTTTTGACAATAGCAATAGCATTAATAGGAGTATTGAAATGATACCATTATGGCTAGGAAAGTTTGTTGCAACACGAGTTATTAAAGCAATTAAATATAGAATTGATTTAAAGAGGATTGATAAGTATGTTAATAAGCCAAATGAACTTGATAAACAAATGAAGCAGATAGTGAAAACTAATTCAAAGATATTAAGAGAAAATGAGGAAATGCAGAAAGATATTGCTATATTAAAAAGAGATGCTCATCCTCCTCAAGAATATATATGTTGTAGAAAATGTGGATGCAAGATAGCTAAAACTAAAGTTAAAAAAAGGAGATAAATATGGAGTTTATGCAAAATAATTGGCAGATAGTTGTGATAGTTTTTTTCATCATTGAAAAAATAATTCGAATTTCGCCAACTAAATCAGATGATATTATATTTGATATGATATTAAAACCATTGTTTGAAAAGTTTAAACCTAAAAAATAATGGCTAGAAAGGTATGGAAAATAGATAAGTTCGATGGGGGTTTGAATGATTTTTCAGACCCTAAAGATATTAAAGCTAATGAATTTACAAATATACAAGATGTATATATATCAAAAGCTGGTTCAATAACACCTTTAGGTAGAGCTTTAGATTCTACTGTTGTGCCTAAAACAGCATTAGGAAGTGGTCTTATTTCTGGTGAAGGAGCGTATGCATTAAAAACTAATAACTCATTTGAAATAAACTATAATATATTGGGCAGTGATGCTCCTACAGGTTTTACACTAGCTCATACAACAGAAGCTACCGATGGAGAATATGCTAGAGCTCAATTTAAAATAACAGATATGGTATGGGTTTTTACTAGTAGCAATGATAATGTTCCACCTGAAGGATATTATTATCATGATGACTTAATAATGTCTCAAGGGGCTTTAAAACTTACGATGTATTTGGATACAACAGCAATTACTACTGAACAAACTGTACTAACCATGAATGGGACAGGTACTGGAGCTTCTTCTTGGTGGACACAAGCAACATCAAATGCTGATTTTGATGGAGAAGGAACAGATGAATTTTATCCAGGTCCTTCATCTTTATCTGACACTAATCCAATTTCCCTTCATTGGGCTCGTCCTTATAATATATGGAGTAGAGAGCAAGATTTAATTCCTGGGAATGATACAATACCAGTTGGTGGAGGATGGAGTAGTAATCAGGACCCTATTGCTAATGCGAATTATAATGGAATGTTTTATCAAGAAGATGTTCAAGCTACATTGATATATGGTTGGGATTGGTTAGGTTGGCAACAGTTGACTCTGTGGGGTATTGTAGATAATGGACTTAATTCTTGGGATAAACCTTTAGGAAATCATCTTAGATATGGATTAGGTCCTTATAAGTTTAGAGGTTTTGATATAAACGATTTTCCTGTTCCTGCAGGTGGAGAAACTACAGATTATGTGCCTATGGCTGGTACTGGAGATTTAGGAAATGGTGTGTATTTTGAGTTTAATATGACAGATGCTAGTTATATTATTAAACCTGTGCCAGTAGGTTGGGATACTATAGATTCATCTATTGGACCTTCTGTTGAATTAGGATATCAGCATATATTATGCACAATTTATTATAATTTAAAAGCAGCTATAAATACATATTCAGACACAAGTGGTATACAATGTGAATGGACTGATGGAGTAGGTGCAGACCAGTTAGCTGGATTAGAAATTTGGGCTACTGATGTTGGAACAGACTTTAATAATAAAGATATAGAATTTACTTTAAATTCATCAGGTCTGGAAGGTACTGTTACTCAAGTAACTCAAACAAGAGGAACAACTAATGTTGATTTATTATCATCTGAAGATAATACTTATGTAGAAAGTAATCAAGTAGATGTTGATAGAGAGAATGGGATAGTATTGTCAGGGCAAACATTTATGTCAGGTGGAGCAACTATAACACCAGATGTATATACTATTACTTTTACAGGAGGAACCCTTAATGGGAATATAATAAATATTTCTATAAATCCAACAGGAGATAATGTAACTCAAACTGATATAGAAATGGTAAATACTTATAGTAGTTTAGGTGCTTTAGCTACTGCAGTAGCATCTGAAATAAATACTATAAGTACTATAACTGCTAGTGCAGACGGTGCTGTAGTTACTGTTACAGGTACAGCAGCTATTGTAAATGGATTTGAAATTGAAATACTGATTACTCCAGATGATACTTGGTTTCCTCCAAATGATGGAGATTTTTATTTTCAAACAGAAGAAGATGAGCAATATATTTTATTAAGTAAATCTGGAGAAACCCAAACAGGGTCTGCTACTCAATATAAAAGTACTTTTAAAATATTTAGTTCTAATAATGGTTCATGGAATGATATATTTTCAGATGATACTATAACTAGTGAAAATGAACAAAGTCTTTCTTTTTTTAATTGGTATTATCTTGCAGCTCAAGACAATAAGCCAATATTTATAAGTAATGGTCAAAGAGCTTTTATAGCTGATGCTAACTTTAATTTAGATAATAATAATAAATATTTTTCATTTATAGATAATAGTCACTTTTTTAATGACCCTGCTCCTGATGATGATACTAATAATGGATTTCTTTTTCATGGAAGAACATTTGGATTCTTTATAGAAGATTCAGTTAAAAAATGGGTATTTACAGAAGGGTCAACAAAAAATAATAAATGGACTTTCCCAGATAATATGGGTGTTAGAATAGATGCAGCTGCAGCTGTTACTACAGATTATGCAATGACAGACTCTAAAATGGAGTTTAAAATATATGCAGGCGCAAGTGAAGGTGTAGATTGGTCAGGTAATATAAAGATTTATCTTGCAGCTGTTTATGATGATGGAAGTGAATCATTACCTGGACATCAGTTTACTTTTTCTGGTGGGGTTCAAACACTTGATTTAACTGGTGAAGCATCTACTTTAAAAATAGAATGTAGTATTAGACCTCAAAATGATATAAGGGACTTTTTATTTAGTGATAGAAGAATAACAGGTGTAAGATTATATTACTCTAGTGATGAAGATGATTTTGAAATATTTTGGAATTTAGGATTAATAGATTTTAATAAAGGTTTTATAAGAGCAGCAGAAATTCAAACGTTAGATGATACTACTGGAAATGTATCAAGATATGTTTGGTCAGATAATGGAACTACCATAAGTCCTTCAGTTAGATTGTGGGATATAGACGCTGCTAGCAATAATCAAATTATTGAATACACAACTCAGCCAAGAGTAGATGATTATACTAGTATAAATCAAATAGAATTAACTGGTAGTTTAATGCCAACAACTTTAGATGTTAGATATAAAGCTATTTGTATAGCTGGAAGAAGAGCTTTTATTGGAAATTTAAAAGTGACAGATAATAATGGAACAAGATATTATAATGATAGAATGCTATTTAGTCCACAAAATAACTTTGATATTTTTCCTAATTCTGATAGTAATATATTAGATATAGAAACTCATGATGGTGATGAAATTATTGCGTTAGCTTCTTATGGTGATAAAGTAATGCAATTTAAAAAGAATATATTATATATAATAGATATAGCTGGCGAAGCATCTAATTGGGCAGTTGTAAATAGAGAATTATATAAAGGTATATTAAATAGTCATTCATTTTGTGAAACAGATAATGGTATTTTTTGGTTTAATGATTATGGTGCTTATATGTATGACGGAGAAGAAGTTAAAAACTTATTTTCAAGTGAAGAAGATGAACTTATAAATAGAATAAATTTAGAAACTTGGGCTAGTTTTATATCCTCTGATTCTGTATGTGGATTTAATCCAAAATCTAGAGAAATATTTGTTGTTAAAAAAACTACTCATGGAACTGAAACAGACGGTGACTGTTATGTTTATAATTTAATATCTAAAGCATGGGTAAAAGGTGCTAATAAATTTTATACTGGTAATACAATAACTAATTTTATTAATATAGGTGATTTAAAACAATTAGGATTTTTTACAGATGCAGATAGAATTCCTCCTGAACCTAAAGGAGAAACTGACCAACCAGGAGTACCTTTCTAATGGCAAAAATAGCGAAATTAAGATTATGGGAAGATAATCCTGAAAATGATATTAGTAAAGATATTATTATTGAAACTAAACTAAATGATTTTGGAAATCCTTTAACTCATAAAAGTATTTTAGGGTTTTTTGCTAATAGTACTCAAGGTTCTCTTAACCATACGTATGGGTGGACTGTATTTTACAGAATAAGTACAGAACATCCATATAATTATTTAACAGCTTTTGGAAATGTTGTTACATCAGATTCTGATAATTCAAATGTAAGTCATTACTTTTCAGATATTTTAAGTGCGCCTATTGAATTGTATACTATGCAATTAAAACTTGAAGGAAGTTATATTCAGGGTAGAGCTGGTATTAATGATTTTGGAGTAATATATAGACAACATAGAGAAGTTCAAATAGATAGATTTGATGAAACTCAATAAATTAAAATCTAAAATAAATTCTAAACAAAAATCTGTTTCTTCTGGAAGTGGAACTCCTGGCATTAAAGAAGGTAGAAATGGAGATTTAACTGTAAGAAATATTGCAGGTAGAGGTTTGTTTTTATATTATAAATTTAATGGGAAATGGTACTCTACAAGACTTAATAAAATACATCCTAAATATGCCGAAGATAAAGAATCTGTTATTGTTCCTAAAGGAAGAAAGTCTAGAAAACTTGGTGAATTAACGTTAGATAGTTCTAATAATCTGCAGTTGTGTAAAAAAGCAACAACAGGAGTAAATAAACAACAACAAATTGTAAGTATGAATAGTGATAATAAGCTTGATATAAGTGAATTTAAAACTCTTGCAACAAGAGGGACTAGTCATACTTCAACTGATATGAAGATTGAGAATCAAGATGGACATGCTAGTTTATGGCTTAATACTGCTGTAGCTTCAACAGACTATGATGCTTATATATTTTTAACAGGATTTAGCGGAGAAGCACATAAACTTTGGTCTTTAGGAATAGATAGGAGTGATGCTAGTAAATTTAAAATAGACCACACTTCCCAAGGTTTAGGAATAGCTTTACCAAATCCTGTTGGTAGTAATACTAAATTAACCTTAACTAGTGCAGGTGCATTAACTACTGCTGGCTCAATAACAGATGGTTCTGGAAATACTTTAAGTGCTCATCCAATAACAGCTCTTAATAGTGCAGCTGAAAATGAACTTGTTACAGTTGGTACTACTACAACAGAACTTGATGCTGAAGCAAATCTTTTATTTGATGGAACAGGTTTAAAAATCAAAGAAGCAGCAGATGCTAGTTCAGATACAGCAGGATATGGGCAAATATGGGTAGATACTGCTACACCTAATATATTAATGTTTACTGATGATGCAGGACAAGATATTCATCTAACTAAAAATACTGCTGTATGGGGTGGTGGATTTGCAAGAACTACAGGTGCAAATGGTAAATGGCTTGGAATACCAACAGGACATCAAGGTGGATATATAAGTTTTGGAACAACTGATACTGCACCTGATGTAATTTATAATCCAACAACAACAGCAGATGATTTAGGTGGTGTTATATGGCAATCTATACATTCTATAAGAGTAACTGCTTGTAGGATATGGTATGGAGAAGGTGGTTCAAGTAATACAAGACATATATTGTGTTTAATGAGATATGATATTGACTCAAGTGGAACTTTATCTAATGGGGTTGAAGTTGCAGGAGTTGATGCTGATAGTGGAAGTGATGATTATACAACTTTAGCATTTACAGATTTAACAATGACAAGTGATGATACTGTAACTAATACTCAAGTATTAATTGCTATGATTTATAATAGTGACTTAGCAAATGCGGCTATGACAGCGAAATGTATTTTAGAATATCAAGATTTACCTTAGAGAGATTAATTTATGTATTTATTAAAATATTTATATTTAGTAATTGGATTAATAGAGAAGAGTAATTATATTTAAATGACGATTTTTATACTAAAAGGAAATTTTTATGGCAACTTATAGAAGACCTAGTGGATTACAAAAAAGAAGACCATTTGTTGAACCAGTAGAACCTGAAACATCTCCTATACCTGCGATTACATCTGCAGTTAGTACAGGAGTTCAAACTGCACAAACTTATGATAAAGTAATGCAAAAAAAACTTCTTGAAACTGGAATTCAAAATAAGAAAGTTCAATCTAGTATGGATGCAGGTACAAAATATGACCTTGTCCAACTTAAACCATCTGAAGGCAGTGGTTGGTTAAGAGGGAAGGGAGGTAGGACTATAATTAATGAAGAATTAGTAGGTGATTTAAATACATGGGAACTTAATAATCCTGGTGAATTTTCAAAGACAAGTAATCCTAAATTATGGGAGCAACAACTTTTAGATTCTGGTCTTAATGAAAATGAAGTTGCAAAACAATTTGGTTTTGAAAATGCTACAGATTTTGATGCAGTTAAAGTAAAGGGTGAATCGTTTAAAATGACTACACCAGATGGAACTGAAGTTAATATAAGGGGAGAATATTGGGACCCTAATACTAAATTTTCAGATATAGGAGGAGTTACTGATGCATATGCTGATATGTATAATCCTGATGGTAGTATAAATCTTGATAACCTTAATATTGATATGGCAGGTTCAGACATTTATGCAGATGTACCTGGTAGTAGAAATTTATATGAAACTGATATTTCTGGAGTTTATTCAGATGTTCCTCAATCAGGTGATACAGCAGGTGCGAACATAGATTTAGCTGCTGAAACAGATAAATTAGGTGATGTTCAAAGAGGTGCAATGGAAAAATATAGAGAATTTATACATGGTCCTTCAGGAGTAGAAGGATGGACACCTCCTGGAACAGAAGCTTCAATTTCAACAGTTGGAGAAACTGCACTTACACAAAGTGGAGAATTAGCTACACATACAGCTTCAGGAACACAATTAGCTTCAGGTAGTAAAGTAATGACTCTTGCAAATGGAAATACTGTACCTTTAGCAGGTAAAGCATTAGCAGTTGAAAAAGCAACTATTGCTTCAGCAAAAGCAGGAGCAGATGCAGTTACAGCCGCAGCAACTGGAAGTAAAGCAACTGTAACAGCAGGAGCTAAAATATTTGGAGATGTTGCAGCCGCACATTCAGCAGGAGCAGCAGCAGGAGCAACAGCAGCAGAAATGGCAGCACTTGGAGCAGCCGCAATAACACCAGTAGGGTGGACTCTTATAGCTGTAGCTATTGTAGCAACTTTAGTTGAAGCTGATAAGAGAAAAAAGAAAAAAGAAAAGAAATCTAAACGTTCAAGGAGATAATTATGGCAGATTCGGCATATAAAAGAATAGGAGAGGGAAAAGTAACAGGAAGAACATCTCCTTATAAAATACCATCAAAATTTCCTTTTGGTACAGGAGATAAGGGAGCAGCTGGAAAACTTATACCATCACATCCATTTTATAAACATAGATTGAATACAAAATATATGAAAAAGCGTGACCGAGCATCATATTTAGGTGGTAGTAGAAGAAAATATACAAAACCTGCTTATCCAGGATTAGAAGAATCTGGATTAACTTCAGACCAATGGGATGCTATTACAGTAGGTAGAGGAGGAAGCCTAACAGAATTGCCCGATGCGCTTACGGGGCTTGCAGGTGTTCATGGAAAAAAATGGTATTCTCAAAAAGATATAGACCCTGCAACTGGTTTGCCAGCAGAAGGTGCTGCAGGTTATGGTGGAAGGAGTGTGCATGAACAATTAAATTATAGCGACTATTGGAAAGGTGTATATGAAGGTGGTGGTTATGGTTATCCTTCTTGGGCTAAAGGTTGGTATGAACCTGCTAGAGAATTAGGTGTAGAATCCCAACTTGGAGTTATGCAAGAAGTAGGTTCTGAAGCTGAAACTTTCAGAGAAGCAAGTGCAGCAGGTGTACCTATAAGCACTACGCCAGGAGATTATGGATTTGAAAATATTCCTCAAACAGGAGCTCCTATATCCAAAGGGGTTGAACAACCTTTAGCTGGGTTACCAGGACAATTAGCTGGTGCTGAAGCAAATCTTCAAACTGAACTTGGAACTATTTATGGAGGTCCAGGTGGAGAAGGAAGTCTTGCACGTTTAGAAACAGAAAAAAAATTAGCTTTAGAACAACTTAAAGGAGCAAGATTGGGTGTAGCAGAACAAAGGTTACCTGCTATGGAAAGAGCACAAGCCCAAAGAGCATCTACTGGAATGGCTTTTTCTGGTCCTGCTGAAAGAGCTATAAAATATGGACAACAAGAACTGTTAGGAAACTTAGCTGAAATTTCTAAACAAGAAAGAGATGTAAAAAGACAATACGGTGAAGATGTTTTAGCTGAAGAAGAAACAGCAAGAGGTTATCAAAAAGCTTTTTCAGGTACAGGTGGAGCTGTTGAAAGTTATTGGGACCAAATGGCTGATATATTTGGTCAGGCAAGAACTGCAGCTGAAGATGTTACAATTCAAGGAGAAGACCTATTAAATGCTTGGGCAGATTTTGGTGATGTATCTGGGTTTGGTGGAGTTCCTTTAACTAATATTGGTGAACATGGAATGGGATATAGTGGTGGTGCTTTTCAAGAGCTTGTAACAGGTGGTTATTCACCATGGGAAGAATTTCAAGTAGGAGTTCCTCAAACAGCTCAAGATTTTGCATCAAATTTAGTATCACAAGCTTTAGATAGAATATCACAATTAGACCCATCGCCAGATGTTGGTGAGGAATGGACAGGAGGTGCATAAGTGAGTAGAAGTAAAAATCAAGACGTAGCTTTAGGATTATTAAGTACAATAAGCAAGATGTATGATACATTTACTAATAAAGAATTAGCTAATAAACAAATAATGGCTAGACAAGAACAACAGCAAATACATAATGCTCATCTATTAGAAGTTAAACAGTATGACGATAGTTTAAAAATGCAGGAAACTGAACTATATAGAACTTATGCTGATAATGAAAAAGATATGGATAGATTAAGAACAGATTTAGAAGCTTTAAATCTGTCATTTACTGATTATGATTATTTAGATGATGCCCAACAAACTCCTGGTGGACAAGCCGAATTAAAAAAACTAGGTGTTTCATATACAGATGATTTCAAAGTAAGATATAATGCTGGAAAGAATATAGAAGAAAATTTAGTAAATATAGGGAATGCTATTAATCTTCAAAATCAATATAAAACTGGTATTTTACAATCACTTGGAAATCTGCATGATGGTATAAAGTATTTTGAAGAGGGTTTAATAGGTAAGGCAGGGTATCGTGATGGCACTCCTTTAGAATGGATAAAGGAATACCAAAGTATAGTTGATGAGTCTGATTTACGAATATTTATGGATACATATAGTGAATATGATGCTAATACTAATCCAGGTGGATTTAATATTAATGAACTAGAGCCAGCTCAAATGCCTAATCCTGATGGTACTATGGTTATTAATCAGGCAGGTCAACAAGTACCACAAATGATAGATAATCCTAATGCTGGTCTTCCTGTATTTATGCCTGATGAATTTAATAATGCTAATGGAAATACTCTTAAAAAAACTGACTATTTAAATAATCAAAATATGTTACTTACTTATTCTGATGATGATATTGTAAATGAACTTATCTATAAAGGTGATGCAGATAAAATTAAAGGATTTAAAGAATTTACTAATAAATTCAATACTATTGGACTAAATGTTCCTGGTTTTACTCCTCAAGATATTCTTAATTCTATTAATAATAAATCTGTTAGTAATATAAAGAATGCTGGCAAAGAATATATAAAAGATATATTTGATTTTATTAATAAAGAGAATATTCCTGAATGGGTAGGAGATATAATTTTCTATACAGGTGGTCTTGAAAAAGATTCAATTCCAATTGAAATGAATGCAGAAATGGATAAAATAAGAAAAGAAGTACATGAATATTATAAGTTAGTAAGTTTAGAACCAATACCTGAAGGAACAGAAGAGATTCCACCAGATTTAACTGCAGAAAAATTGCTTGACGAATTTGAAAAAGCATTTGCAGATGCAAGTGATAAATGGAGTGCTGTATATAGACCTAATGAAAAGGAACGTCTTACTAATAATCGTTTTATGGAAGTACTTACTAAAGGAATTGATGAAGAAAGACAAGGTTTAGTAGATTATAATAATGAATTTATGAATTTTTGGGATGTTTCTAATAAAAAACAAGAGATAATAAATGAGAATATACTGTTTGATAGTGATGACCCTAAAAATCAAGATGCAAGATTGAGATTAAAAGTTTGGGAATCAGATATATTAAAAGGTGGTGGAAAGATATTGCCTAAAGATATATTTGATGATGAGGAAAGAATAAATAACTTAGTAATGACTGAAAGAGCTGCAATAAGAAGGGGTATAGTAACAGCTGAAACGAAAAAAGAACAAAAGATATTAGAAACAGATTGGGATAAGCGACTTAATAATTTACCTACAACAAAGAAAATTGCAACATCTAGAGATAATATAAAAGTAAAATTAGGAACTAGAGAGTGGAAGAACCTTCCTATTGTTGAAGAATTTGGAACATCTATAAAGTTTTTAGATAGTGCAGTTACTCCTGATACTATAAAACAACATAAAGTTACAACACGTTCTGGTATTATTGATGCTTTAGAGGAATATGCAGATAGTGGTTTTAAAAATATTGATTTAACAGACGAATTAGTTGGTAGTGGGTTAGAAGGCAAAATTACTACTATGGATGACCTTCTTAAAAAAATGAATACTGGTACTGCAGATGAACAAGATGCTTGGATGAAAGTATTTTCTGATATAGTTTTAGGAGGACCGAATCAAGTAACTGCTGCAGGAAAAATATGGAGAGAAGGCTTTTTAGATAAACTAGATTTTGTCCAAGGCTTTATGCAAGATTGGCATTTAGGAGGTGAGTGGGGTGATAACTTAGGTGACCCAAAAAATGTTGATGTAATTTCTAGTTGGATTAATCATTATAATATATTAGATAAAGGATTCGAAGGTCATGATGATGGAACTAATCATGCATTAGCTGAAATAGGTTATACATATCCTAAAGATATAGGGCAAGGTAGAAGAATGTTTGCAATAACTCTTGGTACTGGCGATAAAGTATATAAATTAGGATATGATTTAGGAATAGGATTTGAAAATAGAGCTATAACTAGAACACTTCATGATAAGGAATTTTTTGAAAGTCAAAATATAGATGATGAATATTTAGAAGAAGTAAAAGAAGCTGGTAAATCATTATGGAGAATAAGAGAAGATATACTAGAAGTTGTTGAAGGTGGTTGGAATAATCCAAATAAAAAAGTACTGTAATCTTTTACAAATAAGGACATAGATGACAGGATATAAAACAGGTATTTCTCTTTATCATTCAGGTTATATGATGAGTGATGAAGAATATCGAAAAAAACAATTAGAAATGAAAGAAGCTCTTGAAGCAGAAGGTGCTTTCAATAGCCAATTAGATAACGCCCAAAGTGAAATCCTTAGTGAAAAAGATGAAACAGGTAATCCAGCTTTATTAAGTAATCAAAAAGCTGCTGCAATACTCCGATTAGAAAGTTATAAAACAAATCCAGATATGTATGTTGATTATAGTGATGCTGAATTAGTTCAAAGAGCTAAAGAAATTAATCATCCTTTAACTGATAGAATGATTGGAACTGAAACTCCTACATGGGGAGAGATATTTCCATCTATTGGTCAAGATTTAGAAAAATTCTTTAAGTACGATTTACCTATGAGTGGTCATATGATAAATAAAACAATTCAAGATTGGACATGGGATGCTAATAAATTCCTTATAGAAGGTCTAGTACCAATGACTGCAGAACAGAAAGATAATTTTGAAATCGCTATAGAGAAGTCTAGAGAAGATTATTTAAATTATTCAGATAATGCTTTAAATTTAGGACCAGATGGACAAAGAGTATATAATATAACTAAAGAAAATACTTTTAAGAATGAATGGAGTGGAAGATATTTTGCAGATACAAAGCAACATGCAACAGACGAGCAATTAGATTTTGCTTGGGCTCGTGCTCAAAAATTTAAAGATAATATAGATAACTGGATGCATGAAGAAAGAAAAGCAGCTGTTGTAAATGAAAAAGAATATTTAAAAACTCATGAGAGAGATTTAGCTGTTAGAGAATGGTGGGCAAATGATGATACTACTTGGACATCAGATGGATTTAATGGATGGTTTAAGTATCTTACTAAAGTCGTAGCAAGCGTAGCTCAAAGTCAAGTTATTATTGAAGGAACTGGATTTCTATCAGGTGTGATTGGTAATATGGTTGTTCCTGGAGGTGGGCTTGCAGGATATTCTATGGGCGTAACTATAGCAGGTGGAATATTAGAAGGAGGAGGGTTAGCTTTATCTGAAATAGATAGGTTATCAACATCTTCACTTATTACTGATGAAGGTATTAAAATGATGATAAATCAGGTAAAAAATAATTATATAAACAATGTAGATGGAATTAAAGATATTATAAGAAAAGAATTTGGTAGACCAATGTCTACTTCTGATTATATGGCTTTATGGAAAAAGAATAACTTATTTCAAAGAGGTGGTAATAATTTTCTATTAGGAATGAGTCCATTTGAAGCTGCAGATGTTACAGAAGCAAATATGTTGGCTTATATGGCTGTAGCAGGAGCTACTGAAAATCTTTCTACTGTATTTTCAAAATTCGCAAAAGTTGCTATGCCAGGAGCTGGTAAATGGATGCATAGTTCTAAAATAAGTAGTTACCTTCCTTTTAATATGATAAGAAGAGCTCAGGATAAATTAGAAGCAAGAGCAAGAGCAATTGTTACTCCTGGAGTTAAAAATAGAGTACATAGATGGGCATTAATAAATGGTGGACCTGCTTTAACTAGGGGTTTTATGGAAGGACTGGAAGAGGTAGCACAAGGAATTGAACAAGCAGCTATTGTAGCTACAGGTCCTCAAGGACTGTCAGGCTTTAAACATGAGTATTATGACCCTACTTTTGGAGAGATGCATGGTGGGTTAAGACAAGTAAAAGATGAGTTTTTTGGTGGTGCTTTGGGAGCTACATTAATGAATGTAAATGCAATCACTAATAAACTTATGGGTCAAACAATATCTGCTAAGAATCAAAGTATTATAGATATGTCTAAAACAAAAGATGGAATTTATCATGCATATGAATATAATCCAGAAACTAAAAGTAATGATATTATTACTATAATAACTAATGAAGAAAAGTATACTGGTAAATGGGAAAAAGATGATAAGGGTAATTTAGTAAGAATAAAGAAAGATAAACCTACTATAGAAAGAACTGTCCTTAAAGGAGATGAACTCGTAGACCCTGAAACAGGTAAAACAACTTTATATGATGAAGGTACAGGAAAGCGTATGAAATTATCTTATAAATCTAAATCTGATGCTGCACATATTGCAAATTTATTAAATCTAGCAACTCAAGAATCTAGTAATAAAATACAAGCATATAAAATGAAGGATGTAAAGGATGGAGAAGCGAAATATGAAAAGGATGAAAATGATGATTGGGTAGTTAATGTATATGATAATGATGGAGAATTGCATGAAAAAGGAGATACAAAATATGATAGTAAGGGTAAAGCTAAAAGAGTTGCAAAGAATGTAAATGATTTTTTGTATCAAATAAAAAGAACATTTGATAAATTTGGTGGATTAGAAGGATTAGAAAATTCTGATGCAGTAAAATATCATAAATCAAATGAAAATCTACTTCCAGGTACAACTAAAGATACTCCTACTAATGTAGCAAATCAATCTGCTAAATTAGATAGATTAAAGATAGGTATAAGACATTTTGCTTTAGAAGATATGAAAGATGAAGATAATGAAACTCAAAAAATAATAACTGAAGCTGAAGATAAAGGTATAGATTCAAATCCTGATATAATTATAGATACTATTAGATTAATAAATGAAAGTGGAGATAGTGATGCAATACAATTTGTTCAAGATAGAAAGAAAAGAATACTTCGAAATTTTAGTATATTTGAAGAGCATAAAGATTATGACGTAAAAAGAAAAGAACTTGAAAATCATTTAAAAACTATTGTTAAGCAAGAAACTCCTATTAAAAAACCTCCTATTAAAAAACCTCCTATTAAAAAGGAAAAAAAACCTGTTGAAGAAAAACCCCCTATTGAAGAAAAACCCCCTATTAAAGAAAAACCTGAAGAAAAATTTATTTTAGAAGAAGAACCTGAATCTATAGTTAAAGAAGAGGAAAGGCCTGAAATAGAAGAAAGACCTCCAGTAGTAGAAAAAATATCTGAAGAAGAAAGGCCAGAAGGTAAACCAGAAGGAGCCCCAGAAGGAGAAGCTAAGTCAATAAAAGAATTTACAGATAAGGAGCTTGATGCAGAAATAGCGAAGGGAGAAACTAGAGCTGCTATATCTTTAAAAGGTACTCCAGAAAGAGCTATTGCTGATAAACTGTTAGAAAAACTTAAGGCTGAAAAGGAAGGTAGAAAAAAGAAACCTTCTAGAGTTGGAGAAAAAGTTACAGTAGGTGACATAACTATGTCTCGTGATAAAGCTGAAAAACAATTAGCTGATATTAAAGCAAGTCCTGCATATAAAAGAGCTAAGGCAAAGGGATTTAACAATCTAACTGATGCAAATGAACAACAAGCTGATTATATGGCTTCTTTATATGAAGATGCTTTAGGTGAAAAGAAACCTCCTCCACTTGATGACCCTCCACTTGAAGGACAATGGGTTACAAAAGAAATGAACCGTATTATTTCTAAATTTAAGGGAACAGAATTAATGATTAAATATCATCAATATAAAAATCCATTTAAAGTAAAATTGTCGAAAATAGATTTTACTGTGTCTTCTATTAAAGATGGTATTAAAACGAATCAACATCCTAGAGCTTATGGGATAACTTCTAGAGGCAAGGAAGTGTCCTTTCATTTTAGTGAAATTGTAGGAGGTCCTCAAGAATTAATTGACGAACTTGAAGAAATTTCTAGTTTTGAAGAAATTGAAGGGAAAGCTCCTAGAGAGAGAAGAGATGTTCCTTTAACTGGAAAAGAACGAAAAGAATTAGATAAAAAAACTTATAAGAAAACTGTATCCAATATACTTGATAAACTTATATCTAATATAGAGCTTGAGAAAGGAAAATTTACATATGAATTTATAGATGATAAGGATAGAGCTTCTGGTGAAATAGTAGGTAAAAAGATAATTATCAATTTAGCTAATAAACGTAGTATGGAAACTCCATTGCATGAACTATCTCATCCTATTGTTACTATGTTAAGACTGTCTGATTCTAAATTGTTTGAAAAGTTATATCAAGAAGTAGTTAATTCTGGGAAGGTTAATATTAAAGCTATAGAATTTGAGTATAGAGGTAAATTAAATGAAACTCAAATGAAAGAAGAAATAATAGTATTTGCTCTTGAAAAAGCTGGAGTAGGCAATCTTTATAAATATAATTCTAAAAATAAGTTAGTGAGAGCTGTTAGAGGTTTCTTTGATTGGTTGTTTGAAAAACTAGGCTTTAAAACAAGAACAGATTTATTTAATCCTGAAGCAGGATTGCTTGGTCCTAAAACAACTATTAGAGAGCTTGCAAATATTATTACAAACTTTGAAAATAGGTATACTATAAAATTAGACGAAAATGTTTTTGATGATGTAACTGAATTAAGTGATTCAGGTTTAGAAATAACTACTCATGTAGTAGAAGAAACAGGTGGATTTGTAAAACAAATGTATGATTTTGAAACACAATCTATTACAGAAAGTATTGCAGCAACTATTAGACTTAGAAAGAAAGCAAAGGAAGAAGATGTTATAGATAAATGGACAAAATCTATTGATAAAACTTATGGACTTAAATCTACTAAATCAAAAGTTGACTGGAAGATTGAAAATAGGACAGCTATACAAGAAGCAAAAGAGTTATTAAAAAGTAAAATAAAATTTGATTTTAAATCTAAAAAGGTAGATGTATCTCTTACACAGTTAGCAGAATCATATGTAGCATTAGAAGGCAAGGTAGAATTTATTTATAAAGCAGCAGAGATATTGTTAGAAGAACCTGAAGTAATATATGATATAAATGCTATGTCTACAATGCAAGGATTGAAAAAGGGTGAGCAAGAAAATGTTAATGAATTTTTAAAAGACTTTAAAAAGAATAATCCAAAAGTTAAATCATTAAAGAGAGGAGCTTTAGCTTCTGAATATATAAAGTTTTCTAATAAAAAATCAGGATTAAAATATACTTATGCTCCAGATATGCAAGAAGCTTTAAATGGTGGATATAACGAATTAATGGGTAGTTTTCAAATAGTTGAGCGTCCAGATGGAGTGGAAGAACGAGAACCTTTTATTGAATTTGAGTCTTATAGAATGGTTGCTCATATGGATAGAGGTTATACTAGTAAAAAATATTTGATACATCCTTTTAAAAGTCTTGAAGATAATACTGGTATAGGATGGTATGCAGTAGTAAAAATGGAGGGAGGTGGTGTATTATTGCATGAATATCAATCTGATGTCTTAATGGAGTTTTTAAAGAATGTTAGAAAATTAGAAAATTTAGAAGGGATAATTACAAAAAAAGATTTAAAAACTAAATTTAGTATTTGGAATATTATTAAGTCTCCAGATATAGTTGATTTAAGAAAGAAAATAGATGATGAATTACAAATTTCAGGGAATCATGCATTGTTATCAATTATTGCTGCTTCTCTATACTTGCCATCAGAAGTACATCCTACAAGAACTCAATTTCATATTATGCTTAAAGATAATGATGGCAATAAATTAGAAAATGCTATTAATATTGATGGTTATAGTGACACATCTTGGCTTTTATTTGGTGGCAGTAAGTTTATTAATGAAGTTTGGAAAGCTGCTAATAGAAAAATTAATTTAGCCAAAGAAGTTCCAGTTGGAATTAAACCTCCAGATGCTCGTGTTTTAGAGGTAATGTCAGATATTATTTTAGATATGGATGAAAATAATATTGTAGTAGAACTTGCAGGTTTTGAAAATTTAAGTAAGGAAGATAAGGGTAAAGTACTTAATGAAATGATTAACAATGCTTCAACAGAATGGAATTTATCTTATAATACTTTAAAGACTAGGAAGTTTAACAAATTCCCTGAAAGACGTCTTATGAAACATATGTCTAATATAATGTTTTCTTATGGAGAAAATGCTAAATATTCAAAACAAGAGAAAAAAGATTTACTTGAATTTAAAATTTGGTTAAATAAATACAGAGGAGAAAAAGAGGTAAGTTTATTTTATCCTGGTGCATCAAAAATGGATAATATAAATGTACTTCAAGCTTTTCCTAATAAGGAAAATAGTTTCTATAAGCATATATTAAAGTTAGATAACGAACAGAATGAAAATACTAATGAGAAATATGGTATACCTAGGAAGGATTGGATAGTATATGGTATAGATTCGGTAGGATTTACACAAACGATAGAAAATGTTATTACTCCTTCAGGAAATATAAGTTCTGAGCTTTTAACTGATACTGGCAAACTAACTTATGATGCTAATAAAGGATGGGAGAAAATTAAATCAACATATTATGACTATAAAAGAGAATATGATATAAATAAAACTGAGTTAGGTAAATTTAAATTTATTGAAACACTAATTAAAAAGGGAGAATATGATTTAGTTAATAAATATATAAAAGATATTACAAGACATTATATACATAAAACTTTAAAATTATATATATCAAATCTAGAAGCACAACAATTAGCATCTCAAGCTTTAAAGCAAAGTAGAGAGGAAGGGGAGGATTTTTCATTATCTCTACAAGATGCTGTAGAGAATTCATTTGAATATAAGCATATGAAAGAAGTCCTTAAATTACAAAAGAATTGGTTTGCTATAAATATAGTACATTCAATTAAACATGCTTATTTAACCAATCCAAATCAGAGAATTTATTTAAATACAGGTGAAGTTATAGCTGTAATAGAAGGCAATAAACAATCTAAATCCTTATATAATACAAAAGAAGAAGCTCAATGGGATGGTATAAAAAAATATATAAGACAATTTAAAGATACAGTTTTAATAGATGAACTTTATAAAGCTAATATTATTGATGATAAAATTGCAGTACAGATTTTTTCAAAGTCTGCAGAAGGTGAGATTACTACTTTAGAAAGATTTGGTAGAAAATTATCTCATTTAAGTTTAAAAGAAAGTTACGAAGTTTATAATAAGATATTAGATTTTATGCTTAATGAAAGTAAGGATAAAGAAACATTCAAAATTCTTGCTAATAAGAAACTAATAGAACAAGTAGGGCCAAAAATAACACCATTTGGTGTTTCATCCCAACTTTCTTTGACTGGAAAAGAAAAATTTGAGTTTTTAATAGCTAAAACAAAAGTAGAGAGAGATGAAATTATTCTAGAGAGGTTATTAACAGATGATTATTTAGCAGACCCAAGTGTCTCAGAACAGGATAAGAAAGAGTATGGGGATAGGCTTAGTGAGGTTAAAGTAATAAGTCGTACAAAAGGTATTTTTACAACTGAATTAGAGAAGATAAGTAAAAAATATGGATTAGGTTTAAAAATGTCATTCCCAGAAGAGTCTGAAGTTCCTATGTGGGAGGTTACAGTAAAGAATCCTGATAAATTACTTCCTATAAGATATAGAAAGGTTTTAAATCAAAGTATAAATAATAAAACAAAACCTCAAAATAAAGAGCAAATCAAGACTAAAATTAGGCAAAGAATAGATATAAACGAATTAGATAGACCAATATTAGGATTATATCATACTAAGGTAGCTAATGATATGTTTGAAACTGCATGGAAGGAAGTTAGCAATTTAAAATCTATTTTAGATATAAGTTTATCAAGAGGGCGATTTTTAAAGAAAAAAAGGGCAGATATACATGACTTTAAACATCTTATGATGGAATCACTTGCTGGATTAGAACCATTACAAGATGCTTTTGAAACTTGGTTTAATGATAAGTTTGCAGATAAACGTACTAGTAAAAAGTATGTTAAACAATTAGATAAAAAAGCATCATATCTTTGGCTTAATACAGACGATATTAATGAAATAGTTGTTGACATTACAGATGAACTTGATGATGCCATGAGTAATATTATAGAACAAGCAGGGACAAATGAGAGAGATGTTAGTAGAGCTGATTTACAGACTATAAAAGATTTAAATATTACATTAAAGCATTCTCAAATTAAAAGAGTAACTGTTAGTATTAAGAATTCTCAATATAAGGACTATGAATCCTGGAAAGCTTATGTATTGCCTAATATATTTAAACGAAGTACAAGGTTTTTAAATAAAAGACAAGATAAGGCATTACATAAATATTACGATAGAGTAATAAGTTCTGTTAAAACTAATGGAAATATAAGAGAAGTAGATGGTCAACCTATAGCAGCCTTAAACGAAAGAGATAATTTAGTAGTTAAAAAATATATAGATTTTATTGATGGAAAATATCAAATTACTAGTATAGAGGTATTTCAAAAAGGTCCATTGAATGTTGTAACAGGAAATCAAAACAATCAAAATGAAAAAATAACCTTGTATGAATATAATGTTAGTAAGGGTGATTTTATTTTTATAGGAGGAGGAGATGTTTTAGCAAAACAAAACGTTTTTGATGAAAGTGGAGAACAAGTTTATGTAATAAATCCTATAACTGGAAATCAAATTAAGAAAAAAGATTGGGCTAAATCTTATGATTTCTTTACAAATTCTGAATTAAGAATGTTAGAGAAGGAATTAAATAAACAAGGTATGACAATTGCTTTTGTTAGAGGAGATTCTGATAAATTAGGAGTTGTTAAATTTAATACTGATGAACAAATCTTTGATGGACTTACTGCATTAGAATTAGGAGAACTAAATAATTCAAGAAAATATTGGGACAATGAAAAATCTAAAGTATGGAATGATTTAACAGACAAGCAAAGGAGTGAGCTAACAGTTCAAATAGAAGATGCATTTAAAGGTGATGCAACAACAAGAGCTGCTAATATAGCTGTACATGAAAAGTTAAAGAAAGTATTTCCTGAATATTGGCTAGACCCTAAAGGAACTGCAAATGTATTTAAAAGAATAAAGATTCCGTTTACTCCAAATACAATAAGTCCAAGTATGCCTGATATTGATATAGCTAAATTTGACCCTAAAGATGTTTTGTTTAAATTTGGAGATAATATTTTTGACCCTATAATAAACAAAAAAGGTTTAGTAGAAAAATATTTAGGTGATGGTGCTGGTATTTCTTCTAGAAATTTATTTATAAAGTTTGAAGAACATCATGGTCTTGCATCTAATCAAGGTAAATTAAAAACTGTTATATATGATAGAGAAGAAGATGGTGTATTAGCCATTAAACATAATCACATACTAGTTAAAAAGGGTTTTGAAATAATAGATAGAAAAACAAAGAAAGTTCTTTATAGAGTAGATGAAAAAAGGAATATATATGCAATAGACTCAGAAGGAGTTGCTACATATGTAGATATGTTAGTTACTAAGGATGAAACAAAAGTAGATAATATTACAGAACTATCTCCTAATAAAATTGTAAATATTTCTGGTCAATCTATAGGAGTTATTAAGTTTGCAGAAAGACATAAA
>Ga0098034_1000340_pt1 | contig 20839 bp, 24 predicted proteins | sample 2_EtaG_FD_77062 | JGI IMG/M metagenome (GOLD analysis project Ga0098034, IMG submission 77062) | Marine viral communities from the Subarctic Pacific Ocean - 2_ETSP_OMZ_AT15125 metaG | ecosystem: Environmental > Aquatic > Marine > Oceanic | place: Pacific Ocean | collected 2015-01-07
AAAAATAATATCATAATCTTTATCTAATTTTATTATTTCATCCATTTTTGTGAGATCGCATTTTATAAATTTGGAGCCGCGCGAAATTAAGCCGTCTATAAAAGCATCTTTGACCCCTCTTAGATTATTATCACAAATATGGACAATATTGCTGTTTTCCAATGCGTAATCTGCTAAATAGGCGCCGATGAAACCACTACCACCAGTAATTAAAATTTTCATTTATTACCTCTATATTTGCAAACATACATTATTTTATAATCCTTGAAGCTAGCTTGTTTTTCAATATCATAAGATTTATTAATCTCCACTACATCAAAATTATATTCATTTAGTAACTCTTTTAAAATAAAAGGAGTCCATAAAACGTGGTCTAAATCATAGTCGAAGCTGTTAACCAGTTCTCCGTCTTTGAATATTTCTACATAATTTTTCATTTTTATAAAAGAGTTTAATAAGTCTGTGTTGGCAATACACTTTGTTATTATTTTGTTTTTATCATCAGCGTATCTCTCTCTGGTTGAAGAATAGGGCGGCTCTTTAATTGCAGCAATGCCATTCCAAGTATCAAAAATAAGAAGTGCATTTTTATTAAGCTTGTCAGAGGCTAGCTGTAAAAATTCTTTTAACTGTTTAAAGCTGGTTAAATGATTAACCACATAAAACATACTGATCATCAAATCAAAACTCTTGTCACTTAAATCCTCTTTTGTATTAGTAAAAAAGCATAAATTATTTTCAATTGATTTTTGTTTTGCAATTTTTATCATATCAGAAGAACAATCATAACCGACCACATTTGTATTAGTTTTCTCAGATAAATAAGAAGCATGATTTCCTGTCCCACATCCAAAATCTAATATGGATTCAAGTGGAGCTTTTGAGTGTTTATTATATGCTTTAAAAACATAATCCACTTCTTGTGAATATTGTTTTTTTGAAAATATTTTATCGTAATATTCTACAAAATTACCAGAATAACTCAACTTAATTTACCTCCCAATATTTCTGAGAGACAATAGAATGGTGATACCTGTAGTCATCTGATAGCGCTTCTTTGTATGTAAGATTGCTCAAAAATATTATATTTGTATTTTCTTCCAAACTCATCCAACCATTCGCACGATAAGGAGGGATTACCAAAACTTTAGGTGAACGATAACTCAATACATAACTTGAAATATAGCTTGGATTTGCTTTTAAAAATTCTTTTATAGCCAGCTCATCGTTATTATCAACTAAATCCTCCGGTATATCAACGCTTAAAAATTTTGCTGCCCCCGTAAGAACAGTATATATCTTCCATTCTTTTTTATGATAATGCACACCACGTATCACGCCCCTGCCATAATCTCCAACAAAACACGCTCGATTGATTAAGTCAGGATCTATATCATCTGTAAGAGGAGATAAAAAACCTCTTTGGTCATTTAAAACTAAAGTATTTATTAATTTTGTTTCTTTGAGGTCTTTGTTTATTTTATACATAAAAATCTTTTATGACCTCACAAACATAATTAATTTGTTCTTCGCTAATATTAACAAAAGAAGGCAAACAAATTCCATTATCATAGGACTTTTCTGCCACTGGAAAGTGCTCTCTATTATAACGAGGATCTTTCTTCCAATATTCAAAGGCCGGCTGTAAGTGCAACGGATAAAAAAACATTCTTGGTTCTACATCGTTTTCTCGCATATGTTGCATTAAGTCTTCAGCTTCATCTTTTTTAGTTTTCAAAATAACTCTAAAAGGAATGTAAGGGCATACCTCTTCTGGAGGTTGATAAATATCAACATGCTTAAACTCAGAAAAAGCTTCTGTATACTTTTTATGAATAAAATTTTTCTTTTCTACTAGGGTATCAAACTTTTTCATTTGAGCTAAACCAATTGCGCATTGAATATCAGTCATTCTGAAATTATAGCCCACTTGAGGATGAACAAAAGTTCCTCTTCCTCTTCTTCCTTGATTTCTAAGATACAAAAGCTTCTCATAGACCTCTTCATTGTTTGTGGTTACAAAGCCGCCTTCGGCAGTTGTAAGGGTTTTATCTGCGAAAAAAGAAAAACAACCAACATCTCCAAAACTGCCGCAACCTTTGCCTTTCCATTTTATACCAAGCGCTTGGGCTGCATCTTCAATTACCAGCAAATTATGTTTTCTTGCATATGCCATTACTTGATCCATATTAGAAGTAAATCCAAAAAGATGAACTGGCATGATTGCTTTTGTTTTTTCTGTTAAAACGCGGTCGCAATCTTCTACGTTAATTTGTAAATTTTCACAAACATCAACAAATACAGGCTTTGCGCCTAAAAATTCGACAGAAGTGGCGGAAGCAAAAAATGTAACATCCGGCACAATAACTTCGTCGCCCGGGCCTATTCCTAGTGCTTTTAAGCCCAAAATCAATGCCAGCGTGCCATTTGGTGCATAAACCCCATATTTCACGCCAATTTTTTCACACAACTTTTGATTAAATTCTTTAGCTAATGGACCTTCTGTTATCCAATTTGTTTCAAAACATTGTTTTATTGCTTCATATTCTTCCATCCCAACGAATGGCATAAACTGTGGTACTTTCATTTTTTCCTCACTAATAAATTTACATCATAAAAATACAGATAGTCAATGTTTGTTCTCAAAAAACAATCTAGTGCATGTTCTGCTGTTTCACAAATTGGTTCCCTATCATTAAAGCTTGTATTCAAAACAATTGGGACTCCAGATTTATTATACCATTTTTTAATAAAATTATAATACCATTTATTATCATTTTCTGTGACAGTCTGCAATCTAGCAGTTCCATTTAAATGCACAACTGCTGGTACTTTATTTTTTGCCTCTTCTTTGAACTCCAAAACAAAGCTCATATATGGACTATTTTTATCTTTTGTGAACCAATTTTTGACTTCTTCGCGAAGAATAGATGGTGCGAAAGGCCTAAACCACTGTCTATGTTTTACTTTTTCATTAATGAGGTCCTTCATATTAGGACTTCTAGGATCTGCCAAAATGCTTCTATTCCCCAAAGCTCTTCGTCCGGACTCTGAGCCTCCTCCAAAAACTGCAACAATTTTTTGTTCATCCAGCAAATCAACTACTTTATCGTCGGTACACTTCTCATATAAAATATTATCCTGTTTTTTTAAGGCTTCTTCGACATTGTTATATCCAAAACCAAGATAAGGCGTGAAGTTGTCCTTCCACTCAATTCGTGGATTGTCCAGCACTTGATGCCAAAGATATTGGGCTGCACCAATTGTTAGACCGCCATCATGAGGAGTTGGTGTTACATATATACTTTTTATTTGTGGGAACCAATCAAACATTTTTCCTACAGCTACCGAATTTAAGCTTACGCCACCAGAAAGACAAATATTTTCAATGCCCTCTATCTGATTTAAAAGGCTTTCAAACATTTCTCTAATATAATCTTCTGTGGCTCTTTGAAGACCTGCGGCTAAATCAAATTTAGCTTGTTCGCTTTCTTTTGCTATTTCTGCCCATTTATTTAAGTAAGGGTGTGCAGGGTCATTTCCAGTGTTTGCCCCACGAGGTTGATCTGCGGGCTTATGAGTTGCTGCAGCAAGGTCGAAAGTAAGCATTCTAAAGAAATCGTTTTTATACTTTTCTGGGTTTCCCATCGCGGCCATGGCCATGACTGTTCCGGCTTGATGTCCTCGGGGCCAACCAGATTGAAGATTAAAAATATAGCGCGTGCACCTTGTCCAAACTCCTCCAATATTTACCAAGTTAATTGGATAAGTGTGCACATGCTCTATTTTGTTTCCCTTCCCTTTCCACACCGTAAAAGCTGTTGCGAAATTATCTTTTGACTCAAAGCCTCCGCCATCGATGGTTACAATTAAGGCGTTGTCTAGGTTACTAGAAAAAAATGCATTGGCTGCATGGCATTGATGGTGCCCATAAACATGTAAATGGCCGCCATTTTTCTCAGCAGTCTCCATTATTTTTTGATATGATTCTTCATAGCTTTTTAGTTTTTTTACAGAATAACAAGTCGCAAAATGTTGAATCTCGTTATAATTTTCATATTCATCAAATAAAAATTGTGCACTATCTCCTGCAGGCTCTTTTTCTCTAATATATCTTTCATATTCTGCATGTACAAGAGGTTTTCCATCTTCCAATACGCAAAATGAACAATCATGCCCAGACCATATACCAGCTATTTTCATTATTACACCTTTTCCTTAAGATATTATTTCATAAGATACATTTTCTGTTTCAATAGGCCAATTAATTGGGTTCTTCTTCCAGTTGCCGCACTCATCAATTGGTAACTCCCAATCGCCATTTGCGATTGCTATTTCTTCAATAGAAAATGGTCTATGATCGTGAAATACAAAATCTTTTTTATCAACCCATTGATAATATAAATTGTCTTTTAGTGCTTCCCAATATAATCCATATCTAACATTTCCTCTCACGCGGCCTTGAGTCCCTCGCGGGTCTGTAAATATGGCAACAGAAGCTGGAAACCAGGGAACAAAAACTTTTTTACGACCATGAAAATGTGCGTTCCCCATTGTGGAAAAAAGATCTTCAGCATTGATGTTTCCATCAACTTTCCAACCTCCCATTGTATCCAAACATTCTTTATTATAAAAACAATCTCCTGCTCCTGGAATAACTTTATGTTTTTGTATTGCAAAAATAGAATTACTCATTTTATGTTTTTCGTACTGTTCATTTTCTAAACGAACTTTACGTTGGGCGTCTAGCATTACAACAAAAACATCATCCCGAGAATCTAAGAAGTCAACATATTCATTTAACCAGCCTTTTCTGATAAATTGTGTATCTCCTTGTAACGGGACAATATATTCGCCACTTGCAGTTTGATGAAACAAATTTAGTGCTGCTGAGAACTCATCGATAACGTCTTTTATTTTTCCAATATCTTTTTTTTCTTTAGATCTGGTTTCTTCTTGATTAATAATTGTCCAGCCGCGATCTTTTAATGTTTGCAAATATTCTTGTGTACCCTTTTCTTTACTATTGTCGTCAATGCAGATAAATTCTAATTCATCATCATAATCTTTTACTGACTCCATTAAAGATTCGGCACAGCTTTTTAAATAAAAAAGTCTGTTATAGTTAACGATCCCAAAAGAAATTTTCATATCACTCCTCTCTCATCCCCTCAAATACCGTTGTTTTATACTTTGAATTTTCTTCTAATAACATTTCAAAAAATCCTACATCTAGTTTTAAATTTTTTACCATGGCTGCTATAGTTCTTGTATCTTTTGGCAAACACGGCCCACCAAAACCTCTAAAATCTTCATTGCAGTTCAAATAAACATCATTAATATGATTTCTTTGTGTTATTGTGTTTTTTATTTTAGTATAATCGGCGCCGGCGGCCTTGCATACTTCATAAAAGCTATTTGCAAAAGTTACCAAAGTTGCATTATAAATATTATTGAAATATTTAATAAATTCTGCTTCTAAAGGAGATAGTTGTACAAACTTTTTTGGATAATATCCATGTACATTTTTTAACATTTCATATGTCGAGAAATTATCAGTGCCTATAACACACAAATCATGATTATCAATAAAATCTGCAACTGCACATCTTTCTCTAAGAAATTCCGGAATAAAGCATAATTCTAAGTTTGGATACGTTTTTGAAAATTTATTTATAGTTCCAGGAGCAACTGTAGATTTTATAGCAACAATTCCTTCATAATTATATTCATTTAAATCATCTACTACCATTTCAACAATGTCAGTGTCGCACTCTCCATTTTCTTTAGATGGAGTTGGAACACAAACAAAACAGATATCAGTATCAAGCACATCTCTAATAGAAGAATCATATTTTATATCATGCACTCTCATATTATGACCTAATTTTTTTAATCCTTCATGGACGGCGGCGCCAACTATGCCGGCGCCAATAATACCAATTTTCATATTATTTTTCTCCAGAAATTTTTGTAACAATAAAAGTATAAGGACTTGGATGTGAATAAACTATTTTAAGACCTATACTCTGAACAAAATAAGAAATTTCACTAGGATCATAAGTCCATATATATGGAGTTGTACAATCTTCTAAATGTAGTGCTTCTTCAATTTTTTTTATAGAATATTTTTTACATAATTTTTTAAGGCCGCTTATCATATTCGAGTATTTTGTGTCTTTAACCAAAAGCATATCTTTTAAGCTTTTTTGTTTTTTTTCATAATGCCATAATTTTCCTATAATTTTTAAAAACTCATAAGTGTTTTCTAAACTTTCATTTAAAAATATTTCTCTTATATCCCAAGTGATTTGTGGGACATCGTTATCAGTAAAAAAATTAAAAATTAAAAACCCATTTGGTTTCAGTAAGTGTGACAAATCTTTTAATGTTTTTTTATAATCGCGTTGATGGTGTAGCGCCATATGATGAATAATCACATCAAATTGTTCTGAATTAAATACATTTGTAATCTCTTCTATATCTGTCTGCAAAAAACAAAAATTCTCTAAAGGGTTTTTTAAATTATTTAAATTAATAATATTATTAAAAAAAATATTTTCTTCTTTTCTATAAGGAATTCTTTTATTTTTAAGGGCCTCGTGGGTCATTTTTGGACCAACATAAGAGCCATCTGCTGCGCACACAAATTTGGCGCCTAATTCAGCCGCAACTATAGAAAATCTACCAAGGCCCGAGCATGCATCTAAAACTACTTTATCTTTAAAATTTATATTTCCTCCGGAAAACCGCAAAAACTTTTGAATTCGAGATTTTCCCCAAGAGTCATCAAGGAAATCTCTTGATTGCAGTTCCCACATTCTATCATACAAATCATTATTTTTAGCCTTATTGTTTACATAAACGCCTTTACAATTTTTTAAAGAATCAAAATCTTTAAATATATTAATCATTTTGTTCTCCTATAGTTTTTGTGAACAAGCCTGCGTACTCTTCAACGAGATTGTGCATGTCATATCTTTTAACGTTATTATAGCAAATATTTATATCATTATTAATTGGAAAATACATATTTTTAGGTATATCTACCACACAATTTTTGTTTAAAACCGCAGTAGCCATGCCCACATCCCTCGATATTATAGGGATTTTCATTGCAGAGGCTTCTAAAATTGCTTGTGGACCTCCCTCTACTCTCGATGCAACTATATATAAATCACAACAAGCATACATATCTTTTAATGTTTCTAGTGGCGCCATCTCTATAAAGTGAAAATTAATATTTTCTTCTTCGAGGCGATTAATTATATATTGTCTTCTCCAACCGCCTAACAACACAAATAAATTGTCTTTATTAATTTTTTTAAGAGTCTCAACGAATAAATCTGGGCCTTTTTCGAGTTTTGGGCTTATTAAGTCTGAGCCTTCTGTATCCCTCTGAAAGCTTCCAACAACATAAGCATCAGCAGGAATTTTTAATTCTTCTCTAGCTTTATATTTGTCAGTCGGGCTCCATATTTTTGAATTATACCAATATCCAATAACCTCTACTGGTTTTTTTGTCATTTTAGAAATAAAATCCTTGGTTTTTTGACAAGGAGTGTGATAACAATCTACATATTTGTCTCTTACAAGAAACTCACGAAGAGAGTCTTTACTAAACTTTTCAGGCACAACGTGGTGAATAGTAACTACAACTTTCTTTTCAATAAGAAATTTTGCTGGTATATTCCTCCAAAGCCACGGACTAATAATCCACAACAAATTTGCATTGTTTAAATTATCTGTATGATATTGTGGTTTAAGTTCTCGCCATTCCTTGACAATTCTATCAAGAATCCAATTTTCTTTTGGTGCTAGTGAAAAAATCTTCATATTTTTTTGCTACTTTCCTCATATCATAATCGCTATCATGATTATTTTTTATTTTTTTTGTAAAGTCCATTGGTGGTGGTTCATATAATTTTACGGGCTCGAAGTCCCACTCGTCTTCTTTAATAATAATGGCGTTTGGACCTGCTATTTCTTTTGTTCCACCTGCAGAAGAACATATGATTTGACATCCACTTGCACGAGCATCAACAACAACATTTGGACAGTGATCAAGCCACGCTAAATGTATGAAATATTTAGATCTTTTATATAAAGAAATAAGTTGTAAAATGTTTGTGTTGCCAATATAAAAGATTCTATCATCTTTTAAAATATCTTCGTTCTTTTCGCCGGCGATTACTAAACAATCTTTTTCAGAAGAGTGTTCTAAAAAATAATTCATATTCTCCGACAATCTTTTGTGTGGGCGCCAAGATGAAGCACAGCACCATACATTTTCATATTTATCTAATCGCGAATTAAAAGAGTGTGGCACTTTATCAATGTATTCAATATCAGCGCCATTGTGTATAACAATGGAATTTTTATGTTCTCCAAAATATTTTGTTATAAGCTGCTTATTAAAATTTGATTGAAAAATGGCGCCATCAGCACCGTCATAAGTCCTTTTTATGTTTGTATTCCGTATTCTGTAATTTTGCGCTGTGTTGAAATATATGCCGTCTAATCTTTGAAATAATGGTATATTATCAAAAGTACTTCTATAAGATTCTATAAAACATAATCTTGCATCCGGGGCTTTATTTATATCAAAAGTCGTATCTAAGTATTTCATCAATTTTGAAGCAAAGTGGTTTGGCCCAGATGTGCTTCGCAAATCAACGTTTTCTAAGTGTATATTCATATTCTTGTGTATGGTTTCTTATTTCTGATTATTTGTGCTAATTCAGATTGTTTCTGTGCTTTGATTTTATCTATATTCAAGGGATTTTCTTTATTATATACGTGCAAAACCTCTGGAATATATTTAGAACGCTCTGAGGCCATTTCTAAAAGTGGCAGCATTATTGCCTGATCGTAGGTCATTTCATAATATTTGTTATTGTCTTTCAAATCATTTTTATCTAAATTTTTCCATAGCTTATATTTAAAAGTTCTTAGGTGCGAAGCTCTCCATTGATCTTCTCTGAAAGAATTTGTTTTAATAACTTCTTCTGGGTATTTAGATGGTTCTACGCCTTGTTGTCCACCTGGATTGTAGATATAGCTACCATAAGTCATTAATGTATTATCTTCGTATGCATTGTAAAGCCTGTCTAGGGTTCTAGACGATGCAAACCAATCGTCGCCATCAAGCAAAATATTTACATCGTTATCGTCGCACTCTAAGCTATCAATTCCTGCTACGATGTTTGCTAATGCATATTTTTTAGTTTTATTTATAATGAGCTTAAATCGATTATCCCCAGATATTTCATCTTTTACAATATTTTTTGAATTGTCGGTTGATACATCGTCGATAAGTACACAAGTAAAATTTTTATATTTTTGTTTTTTAATGCTTTTTATACATTTTTTAATCCATTTTTCGCAATTATAAAAAGGAACAATAATATTAAATTTAGTTAGACTATCGTTTGCCGTATCTTTTGGCAAATTTAGATAATCTTTTGCAATTTTTTCAATCTCATCCCAAAAAATGCTTGTTCTTTGTTTCAAATAGTCTAAAGTTGATTCTTTGTTAGAGAACCATTCTTCATCTTTATGTTGTACATTGGTGTTTAAAATAAGGTTACAGTTTAAAAGTCTAGCTTCGATGGTCATTCTTGGACAAGTGTCGCCGGCTTTTGGAAAAAATATTATTCCTTTTGATTTGGCCAGCTTCTTAAGAAGTTCTTTGTGTTCTAGGCCCCAAACTAATTCATAATTTAAATTATTTTTTTCTGCGTATTCTACAGCGTCTTCAACACCTTTAATCCATGATGAAGAGTTTAATATTAAATACTTATCTTCTTTTTCGCTAACATCAAGCGATTTGATATGTCTTAATGTATTCTCAGAAAAAACAGAACTTAATACTTTATTATTAGATTTTTTTAAAAATGGAAAGATTTCTTGATATCTATTCTTTTGTTTGTGTGACATCCACCAGGTCATTTTTGAATTATATAAAAATAAAGAAACAATTTTTCCGTTTTTACTATCATGGCAATTGCACTCTCCACCTAAAGAAACATGTTTCCCTGGTGATCGAAAATCACAATATTTATAATCATACTCTAGTACGCTATAATTTAAATGTTTGGCAGCATATAATAGACAGTCTTTTGGAACAAACGCAAAGTTTCCAAAAATCCAAAAGGCTTCTTTATGTTTTTCCATCAAATGTAGTAGATTTGAGCTTTGGGAGTTTATCCTATTACAAGGAAGTAAACTATCTAGTATTATTGCTTCCGTGGTTAATTCGGCGCCGCCCTCATATTGGCTAGCAAACATATCTGCTACAAATATGATCATTTATTATTTTCTGCCATTAATTGGGTGAATAGAGCATCAACTTCTTGATCTTCTGCGTCGTTTGAAATTAAAGATTTTACTATATCCGTAACTTTTTTGTATTGTTTTTCTGATGTAAAGTTATTGCATATATGCTTTTTAAGTTTTTCTGCTTGCGATTTAAACCTGCCATAGTCTTTATATACTTCTCTTAATCTCATTTTATATGAACCTTGTTTGGGATAACACCACATTGAATCTTCCACCAATACATTTTTCCAAACAACTTCTTTTTGAACCGGAGCTAAATCATAATCAACTTTTGCGTAATAAGGTTTATTTTTAATCTTGCCTTTCTTATCCTTTACGGGTATATATAAATAATCTATATGACCGCTCCAATCAGGTGCAATAACTGGTAATCCGTTATACGCCGCTTCAAATATTGGGAGGCCAAATCCTTCTCCATGCGCTAAAGATATTAAAGCTTTTATTTTATTATGAAAATATAAAGAATTCATTTCCTCTGCAGTAAGATCCCCATGAAGTAAATAAATTTTGCATTTCTTTTGCGGATAATTTTTACTTATATTTTTAATTCTCATTTCCGTTTCACGATAATCTATCATGGAGTTATTAACAATATTTACTTTTAATATTAATCCAACTTCTTGATCTATAAATTCTTCAATAAACCAAGATATTGTATTCTCTAAGTTTTTTCTTGGCGACCATTGTGCATTTACTAAAAAATTAAAATCTGTAGTTAAATTTAAGTTAATTTCTTTCACATCAGTTTGTCTAACTGGATAGTGTACTACTTCAATTGGAGTTGTGCAGTGAAAACTCTTATTAACTATTTGCCCTGTTTGATCATTTGTTACTGTATAGTTCGTATTAGCATATGAATATTTTGAAAATTGAGAAATTGTGATAATTTGATCGACAAGATTCCCCTTCTCAATCCACACGGGGGCGACGCGAGTTGTCTCAATGCCGGCAGTAACTCCAATATTTACTGGTGCCGCTTTCTCCCACTCATTTGGTATTGTAACTTGTATCGACATGTCGTAATTTGATGTCGGTGTTTGTTGTTGATAAGCTGCCGTTTTTGCTATAATAGAATCTAACCAGCGTCTTTCTTCTGTGTCTTCGTATATCCAACCAGTATTACCCCAATTAACAGGAATCATATATATATCAAATAAATCTTCGTGTTGTCTTAAAGACCTTAAAATAAAACGAGTGTGTTCACCATACCCACTTCTGGTCAACGCTGGACCTCTTACTAAAACTTTTTTCATATTACCTCTTTAAATTCCCATGATTTATAATTTTTTCTGTTTTCCCATGATCCCATTTCATTATAAATGTATGTAAAAAGATTGTCCCACTTTTTCATAATTTTTTCGCGATTATAAGCAGTAATAACATGTTGGCGGCCTTTTTTGCCCATCTTTTCTCTTTCTTCTTTTGTCATATTATACATTTTTTCCATCGCATCAGCTACCTCTTTACCATCAAGACGATCTTCATAAATCCATGGAATTTCTTGAGATCCAATTATTGCTTTTGAAGAAGGTTCGATGCCGATACCAAACCAATTTTCTCCGTCTGTGACTTGCTCTTGAAGGCCTCCAGTCATTGTTACAATTATTGGTGTCTCGCATGCCAGCGATTCGAATGTTGCTAAACCAAACCCTTCTGCGTCGGCTATATTAATTGTGCAATCAGCTAAATTATATAATTTGGCTAAAACCTCTGGAGGATACTTTTGTGTAGAAAACATTACTTCGCTATTTACCAACCCTATTTCATTTATTATTGCTTCTAAATCTTGACCGTGTTTATCTCTTACATCGGTGTGCATGATTAGTGAGGCTTTATCGTGGCCCACTCTATCCAAGAAGTCTTTAAACCAAAATATTATACTCCCGCTTTGTTTTCTTCGGGCGTTTCTGTTGTTCCAGAAAAATATAAATTTTTTCTCGCCATCATTACCGATAAAATTGTTTTTTTCAACTAGGCCGGAGCTTTTAAGATCATCAACTTCTTCTTCAGAGTATTTTTTAAAGATATTTTCATCAATAACGTGAGGAATATATTCTTTTTTAACACTAGGTGCAACAATACCAACAACTTTATCGGTAACTTTAGAAATAGTTGCAATATAATCGTTTGATTCATAATATTGTTTGTTGAAAGTTGGCGCAGGAAAATTGTCCCAAACATGATAATACACCATTGGAGCAAGAGATCTAATTTCATGTTCCATATGCCAAAGCCAGCCCCAAAATCGTGGATCAGTCATGAACCACACTATATCTGGTTTTTCAAGCCGAAGTATGCTACGTACCATTTCTTGATTTCCATAGCCATCAATAGGATGGATCACCCAATCGTCTCCCCATTCTTGCGTTTTCACTATATCATAATTTTCATGCTTCATGGCGCCGCCTAAACTAATAAAACTATATTTTCCAGTTTTTAGCATGGCTTCAATAATATATTTTGTTTGTGTACCGATACCTGATGGGGAAAAGGGATGGTCACTTAAAGTTAAAATTTTAATTTTTTTATCCATATATACCTCTTATGTGCAGTGTTTTGTTTTATAAAATTCACACGTGCCAAATCTTCCATGACAAGACAGCCTGTTTTTAATAAAAATACTTTTATCAATATTATAAAGCACCTTATTTAAAAAATTAATAGCATTTTGAGTTTTTTTAGGCCCGCTTGTTGCTTTAAAAAGTTCAATATTGTTATTTTTTGCGGTTCTTTTAACTAGCCCAAAGTATGTTTCAATATTTTTTGGATCTATATTATGTTTTAAAGCAAAATAATATTTGTAAAATGTTAATTGATAAGTGATCATTTTATCTGTTTTTTTTCTAGAATCCCAACCCCACGAACATGTTTTCCAATCAATAACATGATATTTGCCGTCTTTAGTTTTCAAAACTAAATCAATGAATCCTTTAAAATTATATTCTTCTTTTAAAGAAGCTTTTATGGGTTCATATAATTTTTCTTCTACGGAAACAACTTCAAAGTCTCCAAAATATTCTTTCAAAGCATCCATAGATAAAGGAGCTAAAATATCTCCTTGTTTTCTTAATTTATCAACTAGTTCTTTATTAAGGTTGTTTTTAACTTCTTCTGGTAATGTCCTCAACTCTTCTAGAAATTTATTTTGAAAATATTCTTTTTCATTTATATTTTCTTTAAGTAAAACTTTTTCATATGTCGAATGAATTGCCGTTCCAAAAGCTGTGTATTCATTTCCTTCAAAACTTTTAATTTTATCAAAATATGTAAGTTTATGCTTCCATGGGCATTCTTTCCAAATTTTCATTTCTGAATAAGATACATGAGCCATATTTGCCTCTTATTTGTTTCCTTTGTTATATGCTTCTAAAATTTCTTTTGTGGTTTGTTTTTTGGCAGGCTTTGGGGCGGCCTTTTTCTTAGTTGTCACACTTTTTGGGGCGGGTTTCTCTTTTACTGCAGGCTTTTCTTTTACTGCAGGCTTTTCTTTTACTGCAGGCTTTTCTTTTACTGCAGGTTTTGTTTCTTCAACAGGCTCTTCTTGCGCCTTTGAAAATCTAAATACCCACCTTCCAGTAAAGAAATCGCCATTCCCATTGTCGCTGCGTAAAACATATTTGTTGGGATGTTTGCAATCTTTTTGTTTAAGATTATATCCTTGTTTATTAAGTTCTTCGAGCACTTTTGTTGTGTCATAATATATTATTCCTTTCCACTCTGGTTGTGCGCGCACAACCACATCGGCGTATAATAATTTTTTTTCTGTGTCGATACTAACTTCAAATTTATTTTTCTTTTCCATTGTTTTCTCCTTTAGTGAAGCATGTCCGTAAGTTTGTTATATAGCTTCGGGCTTATATTGCTTAAATATTTTCTGTCCCCAATAAAATAATGTTCAAATCCATTTGCAAAATATTCTCTTAACGAAGTTGCAGCATATGGCGAATAAAAAAGACCCATTACTATATTTGTTAGTGTTTCATACCCAACTTCTTGATATAAAAACCAATCAAATTTATCATCATATTCTGGCTGAAGGCAAGTGCTGGGTGGAATATTATACCCTTCGGAGTTTAATAAACTACACAGCCTCTGCCTTTTGCCTATAAATTCTCTTTCGATCTCCCCATCAAAATAAATTTCCTCATTCATTAACTCTTCTACTGAGTGTGCTATTTCATGTATAATATCGTCTATCATGTCTTCTTCGTTCGTTTGATCATTGGTGACATATATTGCATCATCTTTATACAATGCATTAATATTTTTTTTATTTAAAAAGTCAAAATTCCCCACATAAATAGAATCAACAAAGTGCATCAAATGAGAAGGAATCTGTTTTTCAACATATTTTATTACAGAATCTGTATCAATATCGTTTGGAAGGGGGTCTTGTATATAAAATAGTTTCCCATGTAAAGACTTTTCTTTATTTTCTTTTAAAACTTTGTTACGAGATTTCTTAATATATTCACTGTCCATTTTGTTTTTATCTTTTTGTTGCTTCTTCTTCCCAAGCTTTTTGACCTTCTTCAACGTCTAATAAAGCTTGTTGATAACCTCTAATAAAGTTTTCTTCCGCTAATGGTAAAAGAAATTCTGGAAATTCCTTAGCCATTGTTTTAAGAATCATTTCAACATTAACTTCTCCATTTTCTGGCTGTTCTTTTTTGCCAACATACTCAATGAGCCACTCTTTCATTTCCGTGTCTGGCTCTAGTGGTTTAAGCAAGTCTGGGTTTTCATTGTTATAATCATCTTTTACTTCTACATTATTCTCTTTCATTATATACCTCCATTATTCGTTTGTCAATAAAAAAATTAAAGTACTTTTGCTGCCAATGTCGCAACTTTTGAACGTTCACCTTTAACAAGTGTTATATGGCCAGATAATTCGTAACTTTTAAATTTTTCTATTGCATATGTTAATCCATTTGATGTTTCATCTACATAAATGTTATCAATTTGTTCAATATCTCCTGTCAAAACAATTTTGGTGTTTTCTCCAACTCTTGTAATAATTGTCTTAAGCTCGTGAGCAGATAAATTTTGAGCTTCATCAATTATAATAAAAGAGTTTGCAATAGATCGCCCTCTTATATATGTTAAAGCTTCTATTTCTATTGTACCATCATCTGTATACATTTTAAGAGTTTCTTTATCATTCCCCATTAAAAATTGTAAATTATCTTGTATGGGCATTAACCAAGGGCTCATTTTTTCTTCCATTGTTCCTGGTAAATATCCAATATCTTTTCCCATTGGTTGAATCGGCCTAGATACTACTAATCTTCTATATGTGACTGCCGATTGGTCTTCAACAACTTGCGCTAAGCCAGCGGCAATTGCCATCAATGTTTTTCCACTTCCTGCCTGGCCAACTAATGTAACAATAGGCACATTTGGATCCATTAACAAATCAAACGCAAAATTTTGTTTTTTGTTTCTTGGGCGCACACTCCATACTCCTTGTTTATGTTCTCCGTTAATTCTTTTTAAAGGTTTCGAATAGTTATAAAATCTTGCAAGCGCTGTCTTCTTTTCACTTGAATTTGATACAAGCATAATATATTCATTTGGATAAAGTTTTATTTCGTCTTTTTCTAAATATATTGGCTCGCTATTATAAAATTGTTCTATTAGTTCATCATCTACTAGGTGAGTTCGAAACCCTTTATATAAGGCACCTGTATCTTTAACAACTTGGTTTACTGCATAATCTTCACATAATAATCCCAATGCATCACACTTAACGCGCATATTAATATCGCGAGAGACCAGAATAACTTTTCGATTTGTATGTTTTTTTCTTTCATTCAGCGCTACACCAATAATTTCATTATCAGGGACTCTGAAGTCAAAGTCTTCGGGAAGGTCAGATTTATCGCAACTTTTGGCAAATAACACTCCTTTCCCTTTGCCGATCCTAACTCCTTTGTATAAACTTCCTTTTTCTCTCAGGGAGTCTAGTGTGCGTATTATACGGCGTGCATTGGATCCAACGCTGTCTTGGCGCTTTTTATGATTATCAATCTCTTCTAAAACTTTAAGAGGGACTATGATGTCATTATTTTGATAAGCAAATATGGAACTTGCATCAGTTAAATAAACACTAGTATCTAAGACATATATTTTTTTTGCCATAAATCTTCATAATAAATAGTTCTTTATATACATTAGAATAAAAAAATAAAAAAAGAACGATTGATATTTTATTTTCATAATTAATTATAGGAGAAACCTATTATGTTTAAAAAAATAAGGGCTATTATTTTCTTTGTTGTATTGCTTTTGACATTATTTTCTTGTGCACATTGTCAAAAAAACGTTGAAGATACATTACCGCGTGAAGCATTTGTTCATTTGCGCAAAACATTAACAGTCGCATCTTGTAATGATGATCATTGTATATCAATGAATTTTAATTCATCCGCTTCAGGATTTGTAATAAATAAGCAGAACGATGGGGCTTTTATTTTAACAGCTGCCCATTTTTGTGAAGATTCCATACCTGCATCAAAAGAAGGATCAACCACACTTTCTACATACAAAGTAAGAAATTTATATGGAGAAGAATACGATGGCGCGCTCTTACATTACAAACAAGATGTTGATATCTGCCTTATGTTTGTTGCAGGAATGACAAACGACATAGTAGAAATAGAATTATCGCCGAATGGGCCAACACCAGGTGAAAAAATATTTAATATTGGGGCCCCTTTAAGCATTTTTGGGCCTGACATGGTTCCTATACTAGAGGGTCGTTTTAATGGAAATCTTGGAGGAAGAGCTTTTTATTCTTTACCGGCGGCGCCGGGAAGTTCTGGTTCAATGATTATCAATGAAGACGGTGAACTGATTGGAATAGTTCAAGCTGTCTATATTCGTTTCAATACTATATCCATTTCCATAACTCATGAAGATTTAACAAACTATATTGATACTTTTGTAAGCAAATATATATCATATAAAAATGTAATGGAAGAGTTGGGTTTGAAAAATATTTTTATTGTACCTGAACCTGTAGAATCAAGGCCTGCTCCATATTAATTTTCCAAGTTTGTTCGAAACTTTTTTTAAATCTCTATATGCTCTTAAAGCGGCCATATAATTATCTGTATAGTCGTATAAGTCATCTTCTGTATACAACAAAAAGGCTGTACAGAATCTTTTAACATAATTTTCATACTCTTTTTCTTTTGTTGGAAAATCTTCAAATCTAAACGAGGATTTTTTAGCTATTTTATCCCCTACTTTTAAACTAATGAATAATCTTCTAGAATTAACTGGTAATTCTACCTCAATTGTTATATCTCTTGGTTCGCAAACATAGGTGGCTTTTCTTACTATATTTACAGGCATACTCTAGATCTCCTTAAATAAGTAGGAGTCAAAATATTTCATGTATTTTTTATATGAGTTTCTATGAATATGATTCATAGTCGCCGCAACACTACTTAAAAGGGAATTTCCATCTTGTGGCGTAAAACAGAAGCCGGAAATCTCAGTTGTTCCATTTAAACGATTGGTGTGTAAAGATGGCACTGAAAGTACAGTGTGATTAAATATCCTCCCGTAGTACCCATGATCTCTACCAAATGAAAAAACCTTATTTGCAAGAGCTTTGTATGTAATCGCAGTAAATGGATTGCTTTCAAATCTTCTAATAATATCTTTTTCTGCAATGTGTCCTTTTATTTTCATATTAAATCGTATGATGTGCATATATTGAGAATTAACTTTCATAGCGCTTGAAAATATATTAGGGCATTGGTTTATTGTTCTAAAAAGATCATATGCATCTCGGGCATGGTGGGTACCAAAATTAAAATCTTTATGTTTACCAATTTCCGGAGATGCGATAAAACTACCTTCTTGGCTTATATCGTTGGCACGCCTAATACATACAAAATCTCCTTTTATAAAATCTTTCTGTGTTGGTGGTATTAATTTTATTAAAGAAGCTATATTATGTGTGTTACAGCTTACAACTTGAATAAAAGATGGCTTTTTATCAAGCACTTCATCATTAATTCCGTATGCATATGGTACCCCAAAACCCTTTTCGCTCCCTTGCGCTATAAAAGTTTTGCCTGGGTATTTTACGTAATGCTTCTTTTTGTGTACATTGCCAGCGGGAGTACAGTCAATTACAACGTGCGCCGCCTTTAAAGCTGTTTGGAGATCATATTTTACATCGTGGCCTAATTTTTCGAACGCTGTGACCAGATCCTCGTTTACAGCTAGTCGTGCGCCTCTTTTTATTAGGCTATCGACTTTTGCCACTTCGTCTATTAGAGGAGTTCTTTTGTGGAAAATCACATGTCCAATATTTATTTTTTCTCTGAAATCTGCCAACAAGCCAATTAATGGCTCTCCAATTGTGCCTGTGCCAATTATTAAAATGTTTTTTCTCATTAAGATTTCTTTTTATATTGTATTGAAACTTCTGATGGTAATACAAAATCAATTTTTTTATTTTTGTTTTTTTGATCTAATAAGGTTAGATATTGGTTTCTATTCCAATTCAAATATTGAATTTCTTCGACAAGATAATTTAAATTTTTATATTTAACGAGACTGCCAATATAGATTTTTTTATCATTCTTGTCTATTGCGTATCTTCTTGTTGACATTTTTTTGAGACTTCCTATTGGACTTTTTGTTTTGTGGGGCCGGCGGGTTCCAACATTTCACTCTAAAGACTTCTCCGCCTTTTTGTCCACGCTTAATTTTAACAGTTTCATACTTATTTTTAAGCTCATTTCTTTTTGCAGCCGCTTCCTCGAAAGTTAAAAATGTTCCATGTGTAATCCATTTCTTAGTTTTTGCTGTTTCTGTCATCTTTTTCCTTGTTTGTATCCTCTTCTGCATTTGTAGAAGGAGGCTCCACTGTAAAAGTTGCAACTGCTTCAGCTATAGCACTAGCTTCTTTTAGATTATAGGCGCCGCGTGATTGACCAACGGCTGCTGCTTGTAGCAACACCTTTAAAGCTTGATTTTGTTCCATTTTTTTCTCCTTATTTTAAATAATATTATTTACATTCCACCTAATAAAGTTAAGGCAATCAGACCAGGAAGTTCGCTTCTAACATATACACCAGAAAATAAAGTATCTGCTCTTCCACCTACATATGAAAAAGCGGCTTCTAATCGATTACTAACTGCTGGATCGTCAGCCATTTCTGGGGTGGCAATTAAAAGAAGTGCTCCTGTTTTTGATTTGGTTGCTGGTGTTGGGCAAGGCGAAGATTTTAAACAGCCCTGAAATATCAAAGAACCTAAATCTGTTTTTGAAGGATCCCTTACAACAGTGCTGCCTAATAATATTCTACCTGGGGTGTTAAGACATCTTTCTAAATCTTTCGAATCAAAAGCTTGGATTGGCGAAGGTTCGTTCGCCAATTTTAGAATTTGTGTTAATAGTTTTGCAAAATTTTTATTTGCTGCAGGGTACATATTTAACATTCCAACTTTGCCACGTAATAATTGTAATTGTTTTTCATTATCAATTACAATACGTGTATGTTTATTTATGTCTCTCAATAACATTTCACAATTAGATTTAATTGTTGGATTTAAAAGTTCTTGTGACGATGGAGTACTAACAATATAGACAACTTTTCCACTAGCACCGCTAGAAGATAAATAACGACTAATGGCTTTATGTAAAACATGACTAGCACTTCCTGTTCCCCCGCCTGCCCCTGCACATACAAATACCCAATCGACTTTACCAACGCGAGTTCGAAGAGCGTCTTCAACTAATGCACTATTATTTGCTAAAATTTCTTTTCCCAATTTAACATCTTTGCCAACACCATCTGCTCCTGGGATTAAAATAAAATTCTCTGGATTGACTCCAGATGGTTGATCTTTTTCTGTTGTGTTCACAAGGAGCGTCTTGTTAAACCCAAGATCCATAAATGCTTTGGCTAATTTACCGCCGCCGCCGCCAATACCAATAAAAGCACAATTAATTGCACTTGCAGCAGTATTTTCTTCTAGCATTTTTTCATCTATAGATGGCTCATCATCATAAGCCTCTACGAAATCAAAATCATTTGGCGGGCTTTCTGGTAAGTCCCAATTTTCTTCACTCATAATTACAGTCTCCCTGTAAATAAATAGTTAACATTTGTGTTATTTCTTTGGTGGAGGCGCGGGGAATCGAACCCCGGTCCAAAATAGATTAATTATTTTGTCATTCACAAGAATAGGCACATTCACCGCCGAAGTGCCAGCCACCTGATAAATCAGGGAATCCATTTACCAACTTAAGGTGTTGGCTACCAAATTTATATAGTTTCCTATATAATAAAAATCCGCTTGCGCGTACCACCAGCTTTTTTTAAAACTGAAAACAATTAGTATTTGTTAAGAAAGTCACTAACAACTTCCGATTATGCAGCTAAGGCGTAATCAAATTCAACGTTATCGTTGGCATTTATAAAGTTTAAGTATTTTTACTGTGATACTTACACAGTCTTGCACAAAA
>Ga0098034_1000344_pt1 | contig 20735 bp, 16 predicted proteins | sample 2_EtaG_FD_77062 | JGI IMG/M metagenome (GOLD analysis project Ga0098034, IMG submission 77062) | Marine viral communities from the Subarctic Pacific Ocean - 2_ETSP_OMZ_AT15125 metaG | ecosystem: Environmental > Aquatic > Marine > Oceanic | place: Pacific Ocean | collected 2015-01-07
ATCATATCCATCGTTTGACTACCATCACCATAGATAGTAATCGGTTCACCTTCAGTGATTGCCTTAATCCATTTGGGAACAATCTGAGTGTAAGCGTTGGCCGTTGATTGTCTTTCACCATAGACGTTAAAATACCTTAACCCAACAAACTTCAACCCTTCTTCATCAGCATAGCTACGAGCCAAATATTCATCAGCTACTTTTGTAGCACCATACAATAGTTTACAGTTGTCAAAGTTATGAGTCTCTTCGGTTGGGAACTCTGTTGGTGTCCCATACACAGAAGCAGATGAAGCATACACCAACTTCTTAACCTTGTATCTTACACACATATCAAGGATGTTTGACATACCAGCAACATTAACTTTCACTGCTTGGTGACGATACAATTTGCTATCTAAGGTCAACATACTTGCTTGGTGAAAAACATATTCTGGTTTATATGAATAAAACAAATGTTCCATCATATACGAACTTGATACATCCGTGCTATGATTTACAACAATATTATTATTTTTGTCGGCAAAAGTTTTCGCAATATCTAAGTTTGTTAACTTTCCATTATATAAATTATCAACACTAATGATAGTTGAGTTGGTTAACGTTTTGCACAGATGTTCAATGATGTAACTACCAATGTGGCCGCAGCCACCCGTAACCAGAGCTGTAACATTGTCTTGTTTCATTTAGCCTCTCTTTCTACGGACCACTTCATTGTATCTACATCACATCTATCTTCGTCATTACCATCCCACTTGTTTGTGATATGGTAGACAAGAATTGCTTGCTCATTGGTGTAGTTATGACAACCATGCCACAGACCGGGAGGAATATAAAGTGGGCCTTCATTAGCATTTCTTTCTGATAGATAGTGCCATTCTACTTTTGCTTGATCCACTGGCCAGAGATCTTCATACTCTAACACCCAATCTTTATCGGAATCAAATTTATCATGTCTACTAATTAAAGCATCCATAGTTAATGATCTATATTTAGTTTTCCAATCACCTACCATCAAATCCATAGCATTATCCAAACGAAATACTTCTTCATCATTCATATCTACTGCTGAGTATTTTGTGTTGGGTAGATTACACATACCAATCTTGAGAGCACCTTTCACTACAAACTGGTAATCGGATTGGAGTCTATGTCGATGCCAAAGTGCTGTGCAGCCTGGCTCAACCACTGTCACGTTTATGTCACCCTTAGCAATCTCAGGAAAAATTGAACAATATCTGGTGCCTCTATCGTCTATATGAAATCTGCCACCGTGTTCCATATCAATAGCTTCTCTGCTCATTTTATCTCTCCTATCTCTCGTAAAAATCTTACCACACCACTTTGCCATGTTGGAATATCAATATGAAGTTTGTCATCCGTATCACGTAAAGATAGAGCAGTATCCTTTGGTCTGTTAATATTTGAATAGAAATCTTTTGTTGTTATGGGGATTACCCGAGCGCGATCGTAACCCATTGTCTCGGCAGTAAACTTAGCAACATCATACCACGTTACCACACCTCTGTTAACAGCATGATATACACCCGGTGTAGGTGTCTTATCTAATATCGTTTCGATAATATGTGCTGCATCTCTTGTATACGTGACATTTAATGTTTGGTCGTTAACAACTTCAACTTTACCCTTTTCTTGTAACCCACGAAGGATTATATAGATGAAGTTATCGTTGTTCTTTGCTCGACTACCTGTCTTACCGAAAACACCAGAGACACGAATGTTGTAATAGTTTTTTGCTGTAGAAGATACGATTCGTTCTCCAGCAGCTTTTGTGATACCGTAAACGTTAACAGGTTCTGCTGGGTCGTCACTTAAGTAACCTTCCATTGATTCATATCGAAGTGATGGTTTTCCATTGTAGACATAGTTGGTTGAGAAGTTTACAAGAGTGGTGTCGTAAGTGTTACAAAGATTTGCTGCAATAAACAGTGAACCAATATTAACTTCACATGCCTTGTTAATATCTTTACCAATATGTTCTACATTGTGAACCGAAGGTCCATGTACATAAATGTCTGGATCATGTTGAGCAAACAACTCATGTAGTTTACCATAGTTGGTAACATCACAAGTTTTTCTATCATACACAGACAAGTCATATGATTTTGTGGTAATTAATTTGTCAATTAAATCCGTAACCAGTTGTCCTCGACAACCTGTAATCAAAACCTTTTTCATTACTGTACCTTCTTTTCAAACAGTTCTCCGTGGGAAACGCGAGCAGCACGTTGGATGGATTCATCAATACGATCAATGGAATCATTACGTGTTTTATTATTGATAGATACAAGATCACCATACTGTAGTCTATCGGCTGCGGGTAATGATTTGTCTCTACGTTTATCTTCCAAGTCCCACAACTTATTTGTACAATCGTTCAATGAATCAAGTGACTGAAGTAAACTCGACCCTTCGTCAATATTCACATCTTGATCATACACCTTATTCTTTTTGAATACGAATGGGCGTTTACCTGAAAAGTTAGCTACAAGGATTTCTCCTAACTCTTTCAATAACCAACCATATTGTTCATACAATGGTTGAGAGTTTTTCTTTTCTTTTTCAAACACCTTGATTCTTTTTTCAAGGATACAAATCTTATCAGCAATACTTCCTACAGTTTCGATAACTTACCTTCTTTCATTAATCACAATAAATTTAATATATTCCACTGTTAAGTTTTCGACAATGAAGAAACTTAACACTGTCCGAATCATCGTCTGTGTAATAATTATCGACAACTTCAAAACCACTTTCGGTCAAAAGTTTATTCATCGTTTCTGAATTGAACAACGTAATAATTTCTCCTACACCTATGTAATCCCATTGTTGTCTCTTACTATCAGCTGTTTTACTTCCGAAATCATAATGACTAATGAACAGGTTACCATTGGTGTCTAACGATTCATTACACTTAGCCAAAAACTTCGTGGGATCAGAAACATGATTAACAATATCGCTACACACCAATGTATGAAATTTGTCATCAAAATTATACCGTAAGAAGTTAGAGTGAACAAATCTGTCACTAATCTTTGGATGGATACTCTTGGCACGATTGATAGCATGTCTGTTCATATCAATCCCAACAACATCATAGTTTTTGTTTTCTGTAGCACCATAGACAAAGATGCCCATGTTGCAACCAACATCCAGTACCTTACCAACATCAATACTCTTGTTGTCCAAGTAATTTAGGATCGGTAAGAAACGACTATCCCATGTTCCTTCTTTGTCGGCATCATATCCTACCGAACAATCAATTCGTTGATCGGGATGATAGTGCCGCTGTTCTCTCCAGATAATGTTTGTCACATCATCACGGTAGTAAGCAAAACCCGGTACCACATCTCTAAACACCAAGTTGCCTGGGATGTTCATCTCATAGCTCATCTCATTGCCAGATGGTGAAACAGGTTTTGCTAATAATTTTTCAATAGCTTTTGTAACATGGTCAGGTTTGATATCCTTTAGACCACAAGTTGGTTCTTCATCGTGATTTGGAACAAAGTTGATACCATTCTCTGATAGGGTTAGGAATGTTCGATGTTTGATTCCCAACCCCTTACTGGTGTGATTTTCGACATAGACTACGTTGTCTCTATTGGGTGTTGTGTAGTATGGACGAGCAGCTCCAGCAATCAGCACACATGGTTTATTAAAACCACGGGCAACATGCATGGGACCGTTGTCACCACCCACAAACAAATCACAATGAGAAATAAGATTCATCATCGTTTCAAAATCACATTCGTGATATTCTTTAGAAGTTATGTCTGTATGTTCACCACCAGTTTCAACAACTTCATAACCATTGTTCTGTAACCACAAAATAACTTCCTTGTAGTTATCTAACCCCCATGATTTCCCCGGCCAAGCACTACCGTCAGCCACAACAACAGCATACTTCTTATCCTTAATCAAAGGATCTTTATCGTATACCAACCTAACATGTTTATCTTGTTCGTTTTCAAATTCTACCGAAGCAACTTCTGAATAACCGTCGATGAAAGAAACGTTTTCTCTACTCTCATACGAAAGATCCAAGTCATACTTCACTTGGTGTTCCTTTTCAGCCAATACATCGAATGGGACTGAGTTTTGGTCAATTGTTTCAACTGCATCAGGCTGACTTTCAAAGTAGTTGGGTACACTTGGTGATGCCGTATACAATGTAATCTTTGCTTCTGGAAACTTCTTTCTGAGTTTTCTGATAATAGGTTCGGCAACAACCACATCACCCATACCAATTGTTCTCTTGATACCAATGTCCGTAATGTTTTCTGTCTGATTGATTACAGTATTGATACTATCTGAATATTCCCTATGATAAAATGAACCCATGACGGTTGGGAAACTGCGAATGATTTCAATCCCATCTTCAGTCTCTTTCATTTCTTCTTTAATTTCTGTTTCCTTGGGCACACCAATCTTCTTATACATTTCTTCTTCATTCGCGGCTGAATCACCGGATTGTTGATTAGGTGACACCCACTGAACGACTGTGATTTCTTTTGGTATTGACCCTCGGAGTTTTTGTTCGATCCATTGTTTGGTAACATAACCAGCCATGAAGATCGGCACATCACCTTCCTTACGTAAGCATGAAGCCCAGTCTACTTCGATTCCACCAGTGTGGCAGATTTCATCAATAGTAACTGCATCTGGATGTGGAGGGTTATCAATACGATACGAAAGGGTGTTAAACACTGAATCTTGTTGGTCCAAGTTTCTATTTTCAATGTGAGACAATCCCCATTTTAACTTGGGATCATTATTGAAATCATCAATGTGTGCTTCAATATGACGTGGATACCATAAAACATTATTAACTGTCTTGTAGAATACAATTTCGCCTTCAGCTAAGCCAACAGCTTCCTTAATGAATTCAGAAGAAGGCTGTTGAAATACCCATCTAACATTAAGAAAGAAATCGCTGCACTTCTTTCTTAGATCGTCAGAGATTTCTTCGTGAAATACTGAAATGATAAGGTCAATGTTTTTATGTGTTTGTTCAAAAATGTTTTTTACAGCAGATTGGATTTCATCATCGGTGGCACTCTCACCTAAGAGAATGACACTTGTCAAAGTATCCTTGTTCATATAACCAACTCCATTGAGTTTATAAGTTTACTATATTCAGTAGTCTTGTATTGATCTTCTTAAGATACATTTCTCCAGTGATGTCATCTTTGTAGGTAATAAGTAATGTGTTCTTATACACATTCCAATCTACGGAGAAACTTTTATTCAACTCACCATCATTTTGTTCCTTAACAACTTCATTCAAGGCATTGAGGGTGTAAAGAGTATTGGTTTCTTTTTTACGATGGAGAGAAATTGTGTTCTGGATTATGTCTGAGAATACTACATCTCTGTCTTTGTTAATATTGTAAGTGATAATCTTCTTATGTTTATTAACAACATCCTGCAACATAAAGAGCTTATTACCTACCACATCAAAATTCTGAGATATAGTGTCTACAACATCATTGATATTTTGTGTTCTTACAAACGTAGCTAGTAGTAACGTATCAGACATGAAAAACCTTTCAGTAACCTTTTATCAATACACTAATTGAATATAGTAAAACTATTCATCAATGTAAATACCGTTTTTGATTTCTTGTAAGAAAAGTTCCATAGGAGTATTTTCTTTAATATCTTCAACGATAGAAGATAAAGACGACAACGGTGTTGGTTTGTATGTAAATGTTTTATTCTCTTGGATAATTCTCTTATTCAAAATATTACTAATAATTTCAGCAACTAAGCCAGTTTTTTCAAATTGCTTGATTAAATCTTGAAACTCTTTTGAATATACATATGCAGTGCCCAATCTTCCAGCGGAAGTTGACTTACTTCTAATCATCTGCATAGATATTGGAAAATCCTTACCATCTTTGGTCTGAATATAGAGCAATGATCTTTGTCCAGTAACAACACCAACAGCCACAGGTGTTTTACCATCTGCCAATGTTTTAAACTGTTGACCCTGCTTTAGTTTTGAACCTTCAGCGGCTTTACCTACAATGTTTCCTTTGTCATCAGTAACCCACATTAGAGTGTTACCATTTTTATCAGTTTCATACGAATCTTTGCTTCTTTGTAACATTGCTTCTGGAATGCCAGTATCGGGGTCAGTATAATCCCCTTCCTTCGTTTGTGGTGGACCAACCTTAATTTGTGAAACTAATTCTTCCGTGTTACTTACACCTAAAATATTTCTTAACACATCTGCATTAACACCAGATGACCCAATAATTGTTTCACACATTCCAGATTGATAAGCTAAATCAGATGGGTCGTTTAAGGCATAAAGATGAAGTTTATTAATGATGTTGTGTGCTTCTAACAACTGGCCTAATGACCCATTTTTTGACTTGATCTTGTCTAACTTACTTATTTTATCTTGAATTGATGACACAACATCTTTTCTGGCTTGGGCACCTAATTGTAATGGATTAACGACGGCCAGTTCTTTTTGAGTAAAGCTGGTTTCACTTCCCTCTAATTGTTTAGAGAGATATGCAAACACTTTCTTTTGATCGTTTGTGGCCGTGTGATCGGGGTCAGTTATCATTTTCAAAAATTCATCAAAACTTCTTCCAGGCGCTGGGCCTTCGATGAATTTCTTATACTTATTATTCAACCCATCCACAGCGGCTAGAATATCTTTCTTCCGTTTCTTATTTTTCATAAGGCCGAGGAGCGTTTTACTAATTTCAGGTGAGTTATCGCCGCTCTCCAATGCATCGACGCGTTCAGTAAAATCTTTTAATATACTCATTGCAGCATTTGCTTGTTTTTTACTTATAACACCAGACTCAAGTAACTGTTCAACGGTTTCAATTTGACTTGAGGCTTCCTTAACCAATGTAGAGTTTGCTTGTTGATCGCCTCTTTCCATTTTGTCTGAATGCCACATAACCATAACGTTACCACTTTTATCTTTTACAAAAGTAGCTGTATCAGATGGGTTAGCACCTCCACCACCAGCCATAGCCATTAGAGTTACAAAACTCCTAATGTTTTCTTGATCAGTAGGGTTACTCATAATGTTATCAACATAAGCAGCAACAGCATCATCATCAACTTGAGGGTTACTCTTACCACCAGACGTTTCAATACTAGCATCAAAAACACGGCCAGCCTTGGCCTCTTTTTTAACCAAAGCAGAAACTGCTTCGTGTAACTCTGTTCTAGATCTATTGCTAACATTAATTTCTGTTATTTCACCTTGAGGACCAAACACTTTTGCTTCAGGTGGCATCTCAGCAATCAAACCAGCTTGACCACGCAAAGAATCTTCGGCACCATAAAATTGATGAGTACTCTCTGCTGGGCCAAAGTCAGGACTATTTTCTTCTAATGCTGTTTTATAACGAAGATTCTTTCTATGAGCAGCTTCAGCAACAATTCTTAATTTCTTTTTATAAACTTCTGGATCTACCTGATTTTGCTTAGCCATCTCGGTGTTTCCAAATTGTTGATCTAATAAATACTCCAATTCACTAACAGTTGCAGGTTTTCCCATTCGTTTTTCAAACTCAATAGCTATGGTAGCTCCTTCAACAGATAAGATTTCATTAAACTGTGAACCAACATTACCGGGGGCCGGTGCCGCTACTTCGCCTGTAATAGGCGATCTAACTACTGTGCCAGGTGGTTTTGGAAAACCTGTATCGGTCGCGGTTTGACGAGCAACAGCGTCGGAAGGTGGTTTACTGTCTGGACGACCATAACCCTTTTTCTTGTTGAATCCAGCAATAACACCTTTATTTTTACCATATACTGCCTGGCGTATCTTATTCATTTCTTTTGTATTAACAGGAGGGTCATCTTCAGCTTTTGTTTCAGGTTCTTGTGGTTCAGAATCCATATCATTCATTTCATCATTGATTTTTCCTGCAATCTGATCTGCTAGTTCATCGGGCAAATCTGCGACAGGTACCAATGGTGATTGTGGATCTTCAGTAAACTGAACTACAGCAATAGGTTGATCATCTTCGCCCATAGAAGCCCACACACCATCTTGGTCAGTAGGTAACAATCCCAATCTGTCTGCAATTTCATTTGCACTCTTGAACTTTTCATCTTTCAACCATTCAGGTGTTTTTTCAGGTACTTTAGATTTAAGAAGATCTAACTCACTCTCCGGTCCCTGTTGTGGTGCCTGTTGTTGTTGAGGTTCTTCTGGACGTTGTGGTTTAATAGGGTCGTGACTACCTGCCTTCAAAGCAGCCTTAAGTGTATCAGCAGATTTAAAGTCTACAATCTTACCAGTTTCTTTTGAACGAGCCTGAAATTGACTGTTGCCCATCGGGGCTTCGAGGAGAATATCCCGTAGTTGTTCTTGAATTATTTTTCTAATAACTTCACTATTCATCTTCAATCTCGTCGTCAAATGTTGTTCGTATTTTTTCTAGTTCATCATCTTCTAAACCAGTTTCAACTTCAGGTTCTTCTTCTACTTCTCCACCGGCGGCCGGTTGAGGTTGTGCTTGTTGTTGGTTCTGATATTGACCAACCATATCAGAAACCGAACCACTATCACCGTCAGCTGACGACGCGTCGATGTTTTCGATATTACCCTTATCGTCTATCTTTGCTTTACTAACGCCTTCAGCATCTTGCCATACAGCACCTGCGGGTTTCAAACCACGTTTCTGTAAAGTTTCTCTAGATTGATCTCTACGTTGATCAGTACCACTCTTAGCATCTTTAGGAACAGGTTTATCTTCAGCTTCTCTAATGGTATCCCAAAAAATCTTATTATATTTGTATACAGAGTGTAGAGTCTCTAGTAATTTCTCACCTACCTTTGGATCTATAGTAGATTCACTTATAAATACACTGAACGATTTATCAAAGTTCTCAAAGTTTCCTTTATGTAGTTCAACAATCTCATCTTCAGAAATATTAGAGAGGATATGATCAGCAATCTCTTCAGCAGTCAAAACTTTCGGGGGGTTAGGTATGTCATCGTCATTAATGACAGATTTATTTTCCTCTTCATTTTCATTTTTTTCTAGGACCGAGTTTAATTCCTCTACAATTTTCCTTATTAACTGCTGTTGTTTAGACTTCTTAAGATAAACATACTGCTTATACTGATCATCATCACCAGTAAACTTAAGGGGCTTGTCTAGACCTACTAGAATATATAGTGTACCATCACTCTTAGCTCTTATCTTATTGTTTACCCTATCATTCAGTAGATTAAGAGCCTCATAAAACTTCTCATCATCATGGATAAACTCTCTTCTCAGATCCATCTTAACATTATTGACAACAAACCTATAGATTGCTTTGATTTTATCTAGTACAGTATAGTCATTTCTATATTGTACTTCCTTACCCTTAGAATTATACGTATCATCAGAGTCGGAATTCTTTTCTACAAAAGCATGAAACTTATCTATCAGTTTGTTTTTATCTATACGATATTCTATATCCATGTCAACCACCCGGCCAGTTCCATCCTATAATGTGTCCAGTTTCTTTTCTGTTTTCTACAGCTTTCTTAGCAGGAAACATTTTCAGTGTTCTTTTGTTCGGTTTGTAGGCTGCATAAAACTCTTTTATAGGCCAACCTATACTAGCATACTTACTTAACTTTGCTTCCATAGTCTGCCAATCATATACTCGACCTTTATACTCAGCCCAAGCGTGATTGTATTTCTTACCATCCCAAGGGTCTTTCACTTCAGCATATACAACACGAGCACCCTTGTCTCTAGTATGAAGCATTGCCCATTTCATAGTATAACCTAAGCATTCACCACAAGCAACTGCTTCAGATAATTTCATACTACTCCTAAGCAATATTGATTTCAGAGATAACAGCCTGAGAAGGAATAGTTGAGATGAAGTTTTGCATTACCTCAGCATCACTCAAAGGTCTGTTAAATACTCTAGTTAGTCCTACAACACCAGTTAGTCCGCTTGTTGATCTATCCATATTCTTTCCGATGATCATTCTAGCATCACTATTAATTATAGGAAAGTCAATGTTGCCAGATAAACTAGTAGTGCTTCTAGCCAATATTGTTTTCTCTCCATTAATAAATATAGCGGCACCACTAATAGGGATAGTACGACCGGAAGTTGCTTGAGCACAAACATGTACCCATTGATTCAAGGGCATCTGCAATGCCCCAGCCTGTGTTCCAGACCCAGCTGTCAATGAACCGGCACTTACTGTTTCTCCATTAACATTCAACTCAACACTACCGTTCTTTACAGACACTCCAGCTAACACAGTGCCACAAGCACCTACAGTAAACAAACTTGTACTATCACCTGTACTAAACATTTTAACATAACCCATCACAGCTATGCCCGAAGTAGATGTGTCTCTGAGTGAAAATGTATTTGATGTTGCTGTTTCAATATATGACGAACCGTCTAATAAGAATCCACCTTCAATGGGTCCGTGGGTCCAACCTGTAACGGTCGCTGTTACGGCATTATCTGCGTGATACGTAGCCATTCCACCAGCAGCCTTACCATAAATCCCGGCAGTAACTGCATTACCACTCCAATCCATTACTCCAGTAAGACCAGAGGTGGTAAACGTTTCTTGTTTTTCCATACGATTATACATATATTGACAAACTAAACTTGATCCTACCCGACCACTGGCACTACCTAAAGGATACGAAGTGCTCAACGGTCTAATACCCATACCCATACTAGTTAAGTTATTCAAAGGACTAGCAGCTTTGATTTGAAGATCGCCAGCAAATACATTTGTTTCTTTATCTAATATGATAACGTCAACTTGTCTATTACCATCTACGACTGTACAAATACTATATTCTCTTTCTTCAGCACTAGTCGAAAACAAAGTGTTACCTACAGCACCACCAACCGGTGTTCCCCAATCAGAAGTCAATCCTCCCGCGCCAGAAGTCAAACTTCGTGCCCTTATTCTGTGTGTACCCGTAAGTGACGTTAGACCTACACCATCCCCATAACTTATACCTAATAAACCATCAGCCGCGGTGACTGCCAAGCTAGCACCAGTAATGCTAAAACTTTCATCTCTAGATTGTCTAATACGATAAACAGATAAAAAGTTACCGCCAGTTAATGCGGATGTTTCATTAAGTGTATAGATAGGTTGTTTATCAAAACTTCCTCGATTGCTCTTAAATACAATCTTTGATTCTATTGTAAAGTTTTTTGATTCCATATTAATCGCCTATGTCCCAAAATATTTGTCCACTTTTTCTAAGGCGTTCTGGTCTAATATATTGTGATGGGAAATCGCCTTCTTTTAAATACAATGCGTCTAAGTTAAATAAGGCCCCATTATCAGATCCACCATTATGAAGTTGTTGAACAGTAATCGAACCCGTGATCGTGGTTTCATTGGCGTCAGCAGAAACAGTGTTGGTAATAAAAATAGGTTTCCAAATAGATGTGCCCATCACAGCCGTTGTCGAAGCAGAGTTAGTACTGTGACCTATTGTAAAAACAACTCTAGCTGATGTAGAACCTGAAGTGGATAACAATCTTAATCCACATGTATACGTATTTTTATCAAACAAAAGGTTGCCACTATAATTGATAGTATGTTTTGCTCCCTGTCCAGCAGCTGTAGTGTTAACCCTATAACCAGAGGCACCAACCCATATTTGTTGTGTGTCAATATTAACATTTGAACTACCCGATGCAGCCCAAGTGTTTGAGGCATCTACTATAATATTGTGTATACCTTCTTCAAATAAAAGAGTGCCGTCAAGATTATCAAATGCGGCCATGCCGCCATGATCAAGAGTGCCACCTTTTAATGCTAATAAATCACTTGTTACTGATGGACCATATACAATTGATTGATCTTCAGAAAAATCTACTGAACCAGAAAAGTTAACTGGTGTTCCATGATTAACATAAGTAGTAGTATCCACTACAGAGTCGGCAATCCCGGCAAAAATATCTACAGCCGATATGCTTTCAAATCGGTACCACGCAACCAGATATTCCGCACTAGGAGAAAACTGTGTCACACCTTCCGTTGCAAGATCTTCTGGCGTAACACCCAAACTAGTTACAGAAGCCAACGCATTGATAGATTCAGTAGTGCCAGAATTTATCCACAGTCTCATCTCATCTAATTTACCACCAAATGAAATTTGTCTTATAGCAAGCGGCGCGCCAGTTGCCGGATGTGGGTCTGTTTCTCCACCCAACGCAAGACCTGTTAACTCATTTAAAGTTTGTTCTCTATTTAACACACCATCTATCCATATTTGCATCTTGCTTGTCGAACCATCATCTCCAGAAGTATAACTAGTAAGTACATGATACCAAGTATCTTGTATGATAGAGTCTGCCGATGTTAATGACCAAGCCATATCTGAGCCAGAGGCAAATAGAAACTCAATAAAATTACCAGAGGCACCACCGGAAGTACCATATACTATTTGACTACTGTATATACCATCAAATCCAGTAGTTGAAGAAGTTGAGTTTCTTTGTATCGTAGCTTCCCAAAACTGAGTGGTTGACCCGGTGCCGGACCCTTCTAATTTTAACCACGTTTCAAACATAATATTGTTTGCAGTACTACCGTGTTTAATAGTATTGTTACCTATTTCATCTAATAGGAATTCTGTTCCACGGCCAGAATCCGTAGGCAATATGATGTAATCATCCACACCATCAAACGGCAGGGATTGTAACGAACCAGTAAGAGTTTCATTAATATCTAGACCAGTTTCTCCATTACTTGGAGTGTCATTAAGCGTAATGGTGTTCGGATCATCAATAGATCTTGAAAGTAAATATTGTATATTTCCGCTTGCTGCCGGTGAAACAAATCTAAATGCCATTCTTATATTCCTTACAAGTCCACACTAACTCTAACTGTAATCGGTAAGTCAGTTGGCTTTTTTAATGGTGCAGCGAGTTTAGCAACTGCCATTAATTCATTACTATCGTTATACAATCCTACGTGCGAAATCACAGGTGAAAACTTATGACCCGATGAAACCAAATCAGACCAATACTTATGGTTACCCGTATCGGCAGTAAGATTTGATTTCGTTAACAAGTTATCAAAACTCTCAACAATCGAACTAGAAGTTAATGAACCAGTCATTACAGCAGTAGGGTTGAAAGTAAAATTCAACTCATTAGATTGACACTTACAAAACACATTCAAGTTAGTGTGCATCACTCTTGACTTGAAACTAACAGAGGTTACTGATGTTGCTACTTCCCGTACAGTTGACGATGTTACAACAAACATTCCTGAATCTGGTATTACTATTCCAACAGTATTACCACTTGATTTTTGAATCAGAGCACCAGATCCAGAATCATAATAGTCGCCAGCAATACTTGTGGCATCATACGTCACTCCGGTGGCAGTTGCTGTTAATCCCCCCTCTACTACTCCAATATCAAACATTTTCTTACGTAAAGCAAACACACCTATATCTGTATTTAGGCCAGTGGTTGCTGTGAAAGAATTTCCCCACCCTTCATTCTTCAATAACATTCTTGTGTTCAACCAGTAAGACGAATTGCTACCAGACCAACTTGCTGTAAAAGCACAAACAGAATCATTAGGTGCGGTGACAATATTATGATCAGCTTGACCCTTAGTTATAGTACTGCTTATACTAGAAATAGTATGACCCCTAGAAGTTTCAAAATTAACAATAACCCGATCAGATGGTTTTATCTTAACGTAAGTAGAATCAACACTATTGTGAATCGCGATAGGTAGAAGTGGGTTAGCCATAATATTTCCTAAAAGTCCAAGTCAACTTGAGCACCAAGGGTAATGTTTTCATCTTTCTTTACAGGTTGAGCCAATTTAGCAACAGCTAACAAGTCACCGTTATCATTGTATAATCCAACCGTAGATATAAACGAAGTCGGGTTATCAAACACACTTTCACCTGTTTCAATATCTCTACCAGTATTATTTTCAGTGAAGTTAAACTCTAACCCTGAAGCAACTGCATCAACTAATAACCTACCAACAAAGTTACTAGCACCAAATCTTACTCTCTCTACCGAGAATGCCGCATTGTTGTTACCAGTGACGGCAAAACCAAAGTCACCTGTCACACCACTCACCGGCCATGTAAAGTTTAGTTTGGCGTTAGCGTCATCACCATCCAAAACTACAGATGAGATATCGTAAAAAATCATTCCAACTTTTTTGATTGTACCCTCAACTGTTTTTCTTACAACACGACCTTGTGAAAAATCATTATCAATCTGTTTAATATTTAGCGGTTGATCGTAATACAAAAACGTCCTGCTAATGCCAGAAGCATTAAGATCTGTAAATGTATTTCCACTCACTCCTAATGTAATATCATCATGGTCATATAGTTTTGTGATACCATCACCAACCACAGCGCCAGTGCTTGAAGAAACATTACCGTATGGGTCCGGCAACATCGTAGCTACGGCACCAGTTAACCCACCTGCAATATCCGAAGCTGACAGTGTGTTGATTGAGTTAAAATGCCACCAAGCCATAATGTTATTGGCACTAGTGCTTGTTAGTGTACTATCCATAAAGTTTTGATACGTTAGATTTAATGCACCAGAACCAGAAGCCTGTTCTAGTGACGGCAACTCCAACTTTTGATTAATGTTATGTTTGTAACCAGTGCTTCCATCCTTCAATCTAATATTCCACATTCTGATTGATTGAATCTGTCCATCATAAAGACCAGCAATGTTTGAGTCAGTCGTGCCAACAATTTCACCTCGGTCACCAAGAGTAACACCATCTTCTCTATTAAAGTTTGAGGCTCCAATATACACATTGTTACCACTAGGTCCAGAAGTAGGATCGCTAGATTGTAGTCTTACAGTACGTATCGGTATACGTTGTTCTAACATATTTGCTTGAGCAACAGGTCCGTTCGCTTCATCACCACCTTGTAGTCGTGGGAACACTTGCTCTTTATTGAGCAACTTGAATCCATCAATATAACCCAACACCACACCAGTTCCTCTATCTACACTGCCTCTAATATCACCTTCACCTAACTCATAAATAGACCACGTTACAACAATGTGATGAAAGCCACCATCAAACAAGTTGACACCTACATCAGAGGGCACAAACAAACCACTACACTGTACATCTTTATCAGCAAAATCTTCTGAGAAGTTCGCTTCAACTTTGTTTGCTTCGTTATCTGCATTGTTTGTGTATACCGCTGTACTTCTAAGATAGAATCTAAACGCCGGTTGTTGTCCATCTGGAGAGTTGGTCAACTCTAATTTTAAAAACTTATTTCTTGTGTTTGCATCGGCACTATTCGCCAATCGTCTAAACAATATTGTTGAATCACTTCTATATGGACGTATGATCGCCTCAACTGTTATTGAGTCTGTTATACTGTCTAAGTTAGCTGAAGCGGTGTACGGGTCGTTTGTGACCCCCACACCAAAGAATGACTTGGTAGTTGTTCCATCGAAACCACCATAGGGGTTTTTTAGGTCGAGAGCTGCCGTATATCCCGTAACATTGGAAGTCAAGAGTGTTGGTTGTGCCGATGAACCCGAAACATAACCAGTCAAAGAAGTGTTCGATGTATTCATTTCCATATAGAAAGTAGTAGGACGAATTGCATCTGCGTTAACATCTCTTCTAAAGTTTATGTTTCTAACAACAGATACCGTAGTGTTATCAATACTAGTACTATTTAATGCACTTGCGGCTGCAACATCATAAGAGTTATCTGCCCTATACAGATAACCTTTGACATGTTCAAAAATATTTTGGTGAGAGATAGTTGAATTGCCACCCTGTGTCAAAAAACTTTGATCGGCCGAACTGATGAACACGCCAGTAATTTTTTCGGCTGTGATCGAAGTATCATTTGGTATTGGTGTGGTATCAAATTCCCACTTGTATTTAATGACATCTTTTCGATTTAACCCAAAGGTAGGATTAAATATAGATGATTCTAATGTTGGCAAATCACCAATAGTTTTGATGCCTGTAAAAAAATGTATATGAGATGCACAAGGACTGTTTTTTGATATGCTTACAGTCGCATCATTAACTATTGATAATGGTTGAGTCTCATTTTCTTCAAACGCCTTAAATGACATATTAGTATAGTTTAACCTCTATAAATTTACACCCTAAACATTCAGTTATTTCTTTCTTTCTCATAACATCTCTTTCTTGTTGTTTAGGATTAGAGTGATATTTTTCTAACACTTCTATTACTGTGTTTTTCTTCTTATCATAACCATCAACAAAATATCCTAATACCTTAAATTCTCCACCATTTTCTGCGTGCTGAAAATTGTAACCATGTTGTAATCCATATTCATCAATAACTTTACATACATATGGATTATAGTTTGGTGAATATTTGCCATTCAATTTTTCTATTCTTGATATTAATTTCTCTCTTATAATCTCTTTTGTTTTTGCTGTATGTCTTCTTCGGCTAGATGATAAATCTATTCTTTTCCTATGTATATATGTGCCATCTTTATATCTTTGTTTCTTTGTAGTAGATATTTTTCTCTTTTGAGTATCGCTCATTTTACCTTGACTATGATCACAACCACTACCCCTTTTGTATTACGACATCAACATACTTCCATAAGCAAGAAACGGTAATGCCAACCAACCTATTGCATATTGTAGTCTGACAGAAAATACTTTCTCTGTGTCGAATGTCTTTTTAACCGGAGGCGAAACCTTTGCTACACTCATAAGATCACCATCGTCATTGTACAATCCAACTGTGGTGATAAATGTCGTGGGCATTCCTGTCAACGAAGCTGTGATAGTGCCCAACGCTGTATCACTACATGCGGTTGAGTTGTTGGTATAATTAAATTCTTGATTGAATGCTCGGCAGAATACTGACGAACGTTTAATGGCACTGATCGTCTTAAACGACAACTTGTTGATAGCTATATTACCAGCTGTTGCACCGGGACCAAATTGAAAACCCGATGAAGATGTTACTAAGAAATTGGTAGTGCTATCACCACCGTGGAACACCATTGTTCCCGAATCATAATACACAGTACCTACAATATTTGTCGTATCATTAGATTCAATTAAGTCACCCTTTCTACCAATACTACCAGTGACACTTGATTGAGGCACGTCAGTAAATACAAGATCGGCTACAGCACCAAACGACATAGTAGCTGTTACACTTCCTGACAAGATACCATCATCTAATGTTGTTCTACCTACTTGAACCACTCTTGCAATAGCAGATGTAGCTACGTTATTTTGAGCAACTGGAATTGTATTGCTGGCTGTGGAAGAAAAGTAGTAATTACTAATATGTCTAAAAGCAGAGCTTAATGGAGTTGTTGTAGTTGTCCCTTGAGAGTTCACTAAGAAACCGGTTGAACTTCCTTCCATAACAAAGGCCACAACATTTCTTGCCTGTGCTGCAGTAGCAGAATCAATTGTCCAATTGATTCTGGTTTCCACATCTGTTAATACTACATCTCTATTTAAATCGAGTTCTGTTAAAGACATTATGATTCCCTATTTTAAGTTGTTGCCGTAGCACTAATGGTAAGAGTAAACTCTTTTCTTGCACCAGTATTAATACCAATTACATCAATCTTGGTATCGCCAGATTTTCCACCAGCATTAGCACCTGTTTTAAGATTAAAAATACCAGTACCATTTTCATCTGGCAGAGCCTTTGTTGACTCTACAACGGCGATATCCAAGTCTCTTGATGTAGCGGTATAACCCTGTGGATCTTCACCATTTTCGGTTGAAACTTCAATTCTAACGTCGTTACCAAAATCTGCTGTAGCAACAGTAGGTTGTAGCTTCAAGGTAGAAATCTTCAAAGTGCCCTTGGGTAATGTAACCAACCTATTCAACAGAGCAACCGCGTCGTTTGAGATTGGTTCCAATACCGGTAGATTTAGAATGTCACGCTCAGGATTTACTGAGTTGGTAACATCAAACAATTGATAGTTTACGTCATCATCACCAAATGCAAACTTGGTGATTCTAAAACTACCATCATTTTTTGCCAGCGCTTCACGACCCTTTTTAGTTAGAATCGCGTCGATGACGGCTGTGGATGAGTCGAGAAAAGCCAATGTAGTTCTCCTTTTAAATGCAACACTAATATATTTTAATAACTTCTATTCTATTACTAAATATCATTTTGTTGTGGTTTTACTCTGTTTGGTTGTTCTTTTCTTTGGAGGTGTTGAAGAAACAACTTTTTTATCTTCGACAGCTGCCTGTTCCGCGGCGACGGCCGCTTCTGCAACCGCTCTCTTAACTTCTTTACTAACAACAATATTAATAGATTTGATACTATCGGTGGCATGATTATTGTATAAAAACTGAAATGGTGCGTGTGTGTTTTTCCCTAACCATGTAATCAAACCATCAATACGACCATGACTTTCATCAATATAGATTGCATCGAAATTACTGTAGTTATCTTTTACATACTGAATAACATCTTCTACTATTTCGTTTCTAATGTTAGAAATATGGTTTAGTTTGATATGGTCAGCTAAGTCTGGACTGAAGAATTTGTTAGGTAAATCAATACAAACCAAAGTTTCCACAACCTCAGCTAGTCGAACAGAAACCTGTCCAGCATAATAGCCCACCTCCAAAACATTTTTCTTACCTATAAGACTATTGACAACTTCGCCCTCTTTATCGGATGACACTTGTCTAAATTGATTAATGTATTCGTTCATTTTATTATTCCTTTAGTTACGATTGAACTTTCTCTACACCTTGCCGCGTAATTTGTGTAATTAAGTCTGTGTCTCTATTTGTATCGGCATTAATACCAACTCTAAACACATACGAATCGTTATTAAATAGATTCACAACTGTAATAGGCACAATTCCTATACTGCCAGAGATGGTATCGTTCACCACTAGTTGTGTGATACTCCGTCCACCATTTATGGCACTCAAAGAAGTAACAACATCATGTAGTGTTAAGTTAAATTGAATTTCTTCAATCTCTAATGGTGTTGTAATTATTGTGTCTTTATCTTTTATCTCTCTACCCTGCCCAGCATTAATGTCACCAACAGTAGCGACAAACAAGTTAGTTCCATCACCAGAAGTAGGAAACTCAAAACGCAGAGCTGGATTGGAGGTCTTGAATACATTACCGCCAGCCAGCATTTTCACACGACCACTTATAAACCCATTAGATGCTGTCGTAACGGCCGTGGGGGAAAGCAATAATTGATCCAATGTTATATCCAATTCAGTTTGAGCACGACGGGCTGGTGTGATTCTGATTGGTAAAAACCTACCAACTCTTGTAGATAAGAATCTTGGAGCATTTCTAGAAGAGTTTTTGACTACGTTTGGCAGACTTCGTTGTGATGTAATAGATTCGTCAATCGTTAACTGTACATTGTTGTCCGTATATTGATATGCTTGGAAACGGGCAGTCGTACCACCACTAGCAATCAATGTTTTTGTGTTACCACTGATAGCATCTTGGTGTTCTAAGTCCCAAGCATTAAATCTATTGCTGATAGGCAATGAAGTTAGTGGATGTTCAATGATAGAAGGGGTAGAGTTGTATGGTGTTGACCCTTCATCGTCTGACAAAATGTTACCATCGGCTGTGAATGATCCTATTGATACTAACTCACCATTACTTCTATGTCCAAATCTTCTCTTTAGTTTACTTCTTTCTAAAATATGTGGTTCAATATAAATACCTTCTGCCAATATATTAGTTTTTGCTGGAAGGAATTGTTTTATGAATGGGAACATGCCACCCAACACATCATTAAAGTTGTCCATCGCCTTAATAAACGTGTTAATGTCTGTTAGTCCGACGTTATTACCAGTTACGCCCGATATACCAGTTCCATCAATACCGCCACCGCTCTTAATTCTATTATTGAACACACCGTCACCAGAAACACTGGCACTTACGGATAAACCCCATTGTGCTGTAATCTCATGCCATTTCTCAGGCATAGGTCCGTGATATCTTCCTTGTGTATGATCTTCAGCCGTACCTAATAGGTCATACAGGTTAAGATTTTGAATGTGATTCTTGATTTGTCTATTGACAGCATTGATTGGGTTCAAACTGAAACTTACATAACCAATATCTTTTTGATCTGTTCCACTATTTGTTTGTCTAATACGATCATTGTCCGCCGCAAAACCTGTGGGATAGTATGTGTTGACCTTTTTATGATTTGGAAAGATACGATAACGTTTGTCGGTATCTAATGATTCAAAACTCACCGGCACAGCACTGTTTCCAGCCGTTGTAGAGTCTACAATGAAGTTATAGTCACCAGCAAGAATAGTATTTTCTCGTAACTTATAATGAGCAGACAAACTGCTGTATGTGGCATTACGTGGACTAGCTGTTGAGTTAATAAACGATGTGGATTCAAAGTTTCTGGTATGTTCAATCATATCTTCATCAGCAAGAGGCACATCCCATGCTCTTACTTCGTGAATGTAACCAGTAAACGAACCACTACCGGGGAAATATGGAGCAAACAACGAGCCACTTGCACCAGATGAGTTAAAATCAGCAAGAGCAACGTCTGTATGTGTTGTGGAACCAGAGTTCATTGCAATAATGTCATTACCACCCGATGGTGAGGCAGATAAAGCAAAAGCAAAAACGTTTAGGCCATTACCACTACGACTTGCGGCAACATTAATGAAGTTATCTTGTGTATGAACGTATGATGAT
>Ga0098034_1000346_pt1 | contig 20631 bp, 12 predicted proteins | sample 2_EtaG_FD_77062 | JGI IMG/M metagenome (GOLD analysis project Ga0098034, IMG submission 77062) | Marine viral communities from the Subarctic Pacific Ocean - 2_ETSP_OMZ_AT15125 metaG | ecosystem: Environmental > Aquatic > Marine > Oceanic | place: Pacific Ocean | collected 2015-01-07
AGATCCAAACCAAGTAAAAGAAAGCCAAAGTGATATTAACAATTTCATCAAGAAGTTCTTGAACGAAAAGAATCAAATGGAAGACGCTGCTGGTTACCACAAATCTATGTTTACTGCTATGAACTCTGATGCTATTGCGAATCATTTTTACGAACAAGGAAAGGCTGATGCTTTAAAAAATAGTATGGCTAATTCTAAAAACATTGATATGAGTCCTAGAGAATCACACGGAACACCTATTGATGATAGTGGAATAAAAGTGAGAGTATTAGGAGAAGAAAGTCGATCAAACTCTACGTTTAAAATTAGAAAAAAATAACAATTTAAAAATTAAAAAAAATGGCAATTACAAGTGTAACGTCGTCGGGGTTAACTCCGTCACCAAGAGCGCAAACATTAGCGAGCAATTATATTGATTTCGCTGATGGGTCATCTAACAATGACTGGTCGCAACAATATTTACCAGATCTTATGGAAAAAGAAGCTGAGATTTTTGGAAACAGAACTATCTCAGGATTTCTTTCTCAAGTAGGAGCTGAAGAGTCTATGACTTCAGACCAAGTAGTTTGGTCAGAACAAGGTAGATTACATTTATCGTACAAGAACTGTACAGTATCAACTAATACAGTTACTATAGTGAACGAGCCAGGTGGACATACGTCTGTTTCAACTCATGCTATACGTCCAGGAGATACAGTATTAATTTCAGATGCTAACGCAACTATTAGAGCTTTTGTTAACGCTACAGCTGCTGATACTATTACTGTACTACCTTACGCACATGCGAATATCGCTGGCGCTGGTATAGCGAGTACAACGAACGTTAGTGTTATGGTTTATGGTTCTGAGTATGTGAAAGGGGCAGTTGGAAGAGAAGGAGCAAACGCACCAACTTTCCAATCATTCTCTAACAAACCAATCATATTAAAAGACAAATATGAGATCTCTGGATCTGATGCGTCTGCTATTGGTTGGGTTGAAATTAGTGGTGAAGATGGTCAAAATGGATATCTTTGGTACTTAAAAGCTGAAGGTGACACAAGAGCTAGATTTACTGATTACTTAGAGATGAGTATGATTGAATCTGAAAAAGCAGCTGTTACAGTTACTTCTACTATAACTAGTTCTGGTGGTACAATCGCTGGTACTGAAGGTTTATTTGCGGCTATCACTGATAGAGGTAATCAAACTTCAGGTGTTACTGGTGTTAACGCTGCTACTGATTTAGCTGAATTTGACGCTATCTTAGCTGAGTTCGATAAGAATGGAGCTATTGAAGAAAACATGATGTTTATAGACAGATCTACTTCGTTAGCGATGGATGATATGTTAGCTTCTATGAATTCTTACGGAGCTGGAGGTACTTCTTACGGAGTATTCGACAACGAAGAAGATATGGCATTAAACTTAGGTTTCTCTGGATTCAGAAGAGGTTCTTATGACTTCTACAAGTCTGACTGGAAATACTTAAACGATCTTGCTACTAGAGGTGGTGTTATAGATACAGTGACTAACGTTAGAGGAGTTATGATTCCTGCTGGTGTTTCTACGGTTTATGACCAAAACTTAGGAAAGAATCTTAAAAGACCTTTCTTACATGTTAGATACAGATCTTCACAAACAGACGATAGAAAAATGAAAACATGGACTACTGGTTCTGTTGGAGCAACTACGTCTGATTTAGACGCGATGGAAGTACACTATTTATCTGAAAGATGTTTAGTAGTACAAGGTGCTAATAACTTCATGTTATTAAACTAAGCACTTATTTATATTAAAAGAACCGGGGCTTCGGCCTCGGTACTTTTATTTTTATTAATTTTATTATATATTATATTATGGCAAAGAAAAAAGAAACAAAGCCAGTTGCAGCAGAAGAAACTGTAACTGAAGAAGTAATGGAAGTAGCGAACGACTTCATGGAGGTTAAAATTCCAAAAGAAAAAAAAGATAGTTGGGAAATTAAAGAAAGAATTTATAAATTAAAAAATGGTAAAGCACCATTATCTTATATGATTAAGGGTTCTGATATTTATTATTTCGACGAAGAAAAAGGATTCGAAAGAGAGTTAAAATACTGTGAGAACCAAAGAACCTCTTTCGTAGACGAAATGAAAGGTGAACACAGGTTATCTCATATTATTTTCAGAGATGGAGTTCTAATGGTTCCAAAGACCAAAGTAACACTTCAAAAGCTTTTATCCATTTATCATCCTTTAAAAGATAGATTGTTTTACGAAGTCAATGAAGTCAAAGAAGCGGAGACGCAATTGGATTGGTTAGAATTTGAAGTTGCGGCTATGAACGCGGCAAGCAATTTAGATATTGACATGATGGAAGCTGTTATGCGTGTAGAGATTGGTTCTAAGGTGAAAAACATGAGTTCTAAGGAGATTAAACGTGATTTACTATTATTCGCTAAGAGAAGTCCTCAATTGTTCTTAGAACTAGTTACAGACGAGAATGTTCAACTTAGGAATTTTGGTATTAAAGCAACTGAAGCAAGTATTATAGAGTTATCCCAAGATCAAAGAACTTTTTCTTGGAAAAGTACTGGTAGAAAGTTAATGACAGTACCATTTGATGAAAACCCATATTCAGCTTTAGCCGCATGGTTTAAGACTGATGAAGGAATGGAGATTTACTCCAATATAGAAAAAAGATTAAATTAATCTAACTGTAGAGCGGTCGCCCTACGGGGCGATCGTAAACTACAAATTAAAAAGAAATTATGGTAAACGTAGATACAGTGTATCAAAGAGTTTTAGCGATAGCTAATAAAGAACAAAGAGGTTATATAACTCCTTTGGAGTTTAATCTACTAGCTAACCAAGCTCAATTAGAAATATTCGAAAGTTATTTTGTTGAGTTAAATCAAGCATTAGCAATGCCGGGTAACGAAAGCGAATACTCTGATATTGTAAAAACATTAAACGAAAAAATAAGTATATTTAAAAACGATGGATCTTTAACACCTTTGACTTATGGGCCGGGGTATTTTTCTTATCCAACAAATATGTATAAGTTAGGAACCTTGTACTATAGACATAACGGTTCTGCTACAGAAGACTCAGTTGAAATACAAGAGATAAATTATGACGAGTTAATAGACTATAATAAATCACCACTAACTAAACCGACTCTTTCTAGACCTTTATATTCTAGATCGGATAGTGGAATAAAAATATTTTCTACCCCAAGTATAACTATGAATGTTTCTGCGAGCTACACTAAGAAACCATCTAAGGTAGAGTGGGGATACGTTGTGGTGGACGAACAAGCTTTATACAACGCTGGTTCATCAGAAAACTTTGAGCTACATGTTTCAGAAGAAGTAACATTAGTTATGAAGATATTGGGATTAGCTGGTATAGTTATACAGAGACAAGAATTAATGGCATTAGGACAACAAGCATAAAATAAAATAAATGGGATTAATAAAAGAAACAGAACACGCTTACTATAACGGTAATGATTTTGGAGGATACCAGTTTATATCGTTAGATCATATAATAAATAACTTTATGATAGCTTACGTTGGAGAGGGAAAGATTATACCAAAAGTAAAAAGAACAGACGTTGCCTTTCACGCACAGAGAGCTATTCAAGAATTGAGTTACGATACGTTCAAATCTAATAAATCTCAAGAAATAGAAGTACCACCATCTCTAACAATGATGTTACCACAAGACTATGTTAATTATGTAAAATTAGTATGGAGTGATTCTGCTGGTATAGAACATATAATATATCCAACAAGTAAAACATCTAACCCAAAAGCTATAAAACAAAATACAGATGGTAGTTACGTTTTTAATAACGATACTACTTTAGCTGAACAAACTTCTCCAAATACAACTTCCGAGACACATGAAACTAATGCTAATCCTGCTCTTAATACTATTTCTTTAAATGATAGTAACGGCGTTTTAGTAGCGGATATATCAACAGTTTTATCTTTAGGAATGGAGTTACACGGAATAGATCCAAATGGAGATGATATTCCACCTGGAGTATATGTCGAGAGTTTTGATGCTACTATACCGACAATAGCATATACTAATGTTAGTATATTTAATGGTGTGTATGATATTACTTATACTAAAGGAGCTAGTTCAGACACGTGGAACAGTTATAGTTCTGCTACTCCATCTGAAAATCAAGACGATTATACAGACGATACTTATTGGCCTCACCCAGGAGATAGACGAGGGTTAGACCCAGTACACGCGCAAGGCAATGGATCTTTTTATATAGATGAATTACAAGGAAAGATTCACTTTAGCTCTAACATTAACGGAAAAACTGTGATCTTAAAATATATAAGCGACGGACTAGGTACGGATGGAGAAATGATAGTTCATAAATTCGCTGAAGAAGCAATGTATAAATCAATAGCTTATGCTATACTATCAACAACGATAGCTGGACAAGCTTTAGCTCCTAGCTTTCAACAACAAAAATCAGTTGCAATAAGAACTGCAAAATTAAGATTATCAAATTTAAAAATAGAAGAACTTACTCAGATAATGAGAGGGAAATCTAAGTTTATAAAACACTAAAATATGTCAGAATTGAAACATGGTTTCGGTGCTGCCAAAATGAATAAGGATGCGGATGAGAGAACTGTTCCTAATGGCGAGTACAGAGACGCTTTAAACGTACAAATAGTTACTTCAGATGGATCTGATATTGGTACCTTACAAACCTTATTAGGTAATAGTAAGATTAACTCTACTTTTCAAGGTACGTTATCTTCACAAGCTAAATGTGTTGGTTCTGTAGCTGATGAGGCAAATAATAAAATATATTACTTTGTATCAGATAAGGTAAACTACACGGATTATATATTTGAACATACCGTTAATGGTTCTGTAAAACCTGTTGTTGTAGACAAATATAGAATCAATATTAGTACTAGTCACCCATCTCAAGCACAGGGAGGAGTTACTAGGTTTTTCAGAGTATCTGATATAAGCAGTGGTATCCGCCCGGGAATGAGTGTCACAGGTATATTTAACTCTACTAGTACACCGTTAGTTGTTAACCTATCTCATCAATTAAAGATAGTAGAAATGAAAGATAGTGGTCTTGGTTATTGGGAGATACTAATGGATGTTTATTCAAATTCAATTTCTTCCTCACAAGTTTTAGAAACTCCAGATGGGGAAAATTTAATACTACATGCAGATAGAGCCTTGAATTTTGAAAGTAGTCAAATAACTGGTATTAACGTTATAGACGAAACTATATATTGGACAGATGGTCACCATGATGTTAATGGTGATTTCGTAGGTAGTGAACCTAAAAAAATAAATATAAATAATGTAGAAACCCATCACCATGGCCTACAACACACTAAGTTTATAGTAAGAGATAATAACAATGTTCTTATAGTGGATTCTGTAGCTACAAAAGTAACTTTTAGAGAAAATCCAGACTACTTAAAAGAAGAACACCTCACTGTTATTAAAAAATCCCCTTTATATCCCCCAACATTATTATTTAGCAACACATCTGACTTTAGGTTCGATGATGGAGGTGCCTCTGTGCTTACGTCTGACTTTAGCGCTAATTTCGCTATAGATGCTGATGGAGAATTACTTGAGACTGGTAGTGCTTTAAACATCACCTTTAACACCTTACCTAACTATAAGATTGGAGATAAAATATTATTGAGTAGAGACAATAATTATGAAGAATCTCTTGATTTAAGTGAGTACGAATTAATAGTAGAAATATTAGAGTTTACTCCAGGAATTAATGCGGCAACAGCTAAAATAAAGATTGTTTTTATTGCAAACACCTTACCTGGACACGTTTTTGTGATACCACAGCCAGATTTATTTTATTCTATATTACAGCAAGAAAAACCATTGTACGAATTTAAGTTTCCTAGATTTGCTTATAGATATAAATATCAAGATGATCAATACTCTTGTTATTCTCCGTTTTCTGAACCAGCATTTTTACCAGGTGTCTTTAACTACAAGCCAAAAAATGGATATAACATAGGGATGGTAAATACGTTAAGATCTCTATATATTACGGACTTCGTTCCAGATGCAGACACTCTACCTAAAGATGTTGTAGCTATAGATATAGTTTACAAAGAATCTAACTCTAACAATGTTTACGTAGTTGAGACGATAGAATATGGAGATGCTGAGTGGACCGCTAGAGGGTCTGATGCAAACACTGCTGCCGCTAATTACGCTAGAACTAAAGGAGCGCTACTCATAACATCAGAGATGGTTAAAGCCGCTGTGGCTTCTAATCAATTACTAAGACCATGGGACAACGTACCAAGAGTAGCAAAAGCACAAGACATAGTGGGTAATAGAATTGTTTACGCGAATTACAAACAAAATTATAATTTAAACTAAGATTTAACATGGCAAGCACACCCAACAAAGTTAATATATTAGCGAACATACAGTCAGATAGTAAATCTGGGTCAGTAGGTGAAAAGTCTCTAAAATCACAGAGAACATACCAAGTGGGCGTTGTTTATAAAGATATATACGGGAGAGAAACACCTGTGTTCACCAGTGGAAGTGGTTCGTTTACAGTTCCAAAAGATTTGTCAGATAAAAGAAATGGCATAATAACAAACTTACAAAACGAAGCACCTGCTTGGGTTGACACGTTTAAATTCTTTGTTAAGGAAACATCGAACGAATATTATAATGCTTGTATGGATAGATGGTACGATGCTGAAGATGATAATCTTTGGTTAAGTTTTCCATCTGCAGAGAGAAATAAAATTAAAGAAGATGGATTTATAATATTAAAAAAGCAAGCTGCTAGTGATGATGCTGTTCACGAAGAAGCTAGATACAAAGTAATAGTTATAAAAAACGAAGCTCCAACTGATATTAAAACGTCTTATGAAAGTTATGGTGAAGATACTATAACTGTTCTTCAAAACGGAGCGTTACCAGGTAGTAAAACTATAAAACTTGATTTCACAGGTAGTGCCACTGATTGGAATTCCTCTGTGTTTTACGATGCTATATTAGTTGGTGTTGATGGAGATGAATCAGCAAGTCCAAAAATCAAACCAAGGAGCGGTATAACAGATACTGGTTTTATAGGTTGGCCTTTAGAAGACGTTGTTGTAAAACTATCTAATAACGTGAACGTAACTACAGGGTGGTTAGATGTTGCTAATATTTACAAGGATGATAATCTTTTTATAGAGCTTTCTAAACCATTAAAAGGTTCTTCTAGTGATGACGATAGTGGTGGTATAAAATCCGTGATACCAGATCCCACAGACGATGCTGATGTTTCTGTTAAAATCGCTAAAAAAGTAGTTAAACACAAAGCAGAGTTTGATGGTAAGTTTTTTGTTAAAATAGCTAGAGATGCAGTTGTAGATAAAAAAGTGAGAGAAGTAGGAATTACGTCAGCTAGTTTTACTGTGGTAAATGCTATCGAACAATATTATCTTACAACACCATCATATAATAGCGATGAAGGTCACTGGGAAGCCGTTGGAGAAAAATGGTTTATAGATGAGGCGAGGAGAGGTAAAGTAGGTAGTAATATATGGACAAATTACTTCTCATATAATTATAATGGTCCATATCCTAGAGATAATGGATTTGGGATAATAGGTGACGAAAGTGGTGTTGTTACCAATTTAACCCCTAAAAGATATGGTAGTTCACAACCCAGTCTTCAGTGTACGATGGAGTTAACTCTAAATAAAATAAAAGATAGCAATAGAGATGGTTATGATATTAGTAATAATTCATCTGGTAACCAAGAGTTTTTAAACAAAATAAAACAAAAGGGAACTTTGTTTAGATGGCAAGAAGATCCATACCAACACGTTTATAGAGTTGTAACCGCTCATAGTAGCGAAGATCACAACATAGATGGACCACCAAATCATAACTATAAAAAAGGTATACTTAATTATTCATCTAGAAAAGCAGAAAGAGAAGACAGTGATAACAAGTGTATTAGAGTTTATCTTAAATTTGTAACAACAGGTTGGAGGTTGAGCGAGCCACAGGGAACCGCTGGTGTTTTTCAATTTGACGAAACAGAAGAAGGTAAATATCCTTTTAATTACAATAATAACTACTCAACTCCCCCCAATGCTAGTACCGCGATAGAAGCTTGGGATCCTACTAAGAAAGGTTATGGATTATACACAGCGGCTAGTGGTAGTTCTACTTATGGTGATAGTTTAACAAGTGGTAACACTTGGGTGACTATAGCGCAAAACAATAGTAACCCAACAACCAATGGAAGTGGTTCGGAGGCGTTTCACAACACTATGCAAATAGTTACGATGGACGTTGGAGATGAAGAACCTGCTTTTACTAAAGATCCAGCGGTATGGGAAACAGAACCAAGAGAAGACGTGGGATTAGATATATATTACGAAGCTAGTCAAGCTTATCCTACAAAACTAACAGAGCAAACGAATGAATTATTCGCTCCTTACGGTTGTACTGTAACTTGTAAAGACGTTATTAATAATGAGAGTTTTCACCTTCCAGACGATACAGTGTTATGGGATTGGACTCCAACAGGTAACGGTGGGAACACATTGTTATTAAACGCTGAAATCGGACAAGTTGGTGTAATAAACATTTTAGGAGGAATAACAGACATAGCTACTGATAACACAAAACTTGCTTACTTAAACAATAATTTACTTGGGTTAGAGCTGCAGTTCACGAGACCTGACGGAAGTTACACCACAGCGAAAGTACAGGAGTATTCTGCGTGGGACGGAGCTAATCAAAACATAGACCCCACTGTCTCTAATTATTTAGACAGTTTACTTTACAAGGTAAAAATAACATTAGATAGAAATTTAACAAACTCTAAAATAAGACTACCATATTTTAATTGTTATTCATTTGGTAATGGAGTAGAGTCAGATAGAATAAGAGATGATTTTAATGCTGTTACAATAGGTAAAGGAGTTAAAGCTTCTACGGTTTTACCAGAACTATACAAGGAAGAGCAAAGAACAAATGGATTAATATACTCTGGTATATACAATTCTAATAGTAGTCTAAATAGTCTTAACCAGTTTATTGGAGCAGAGAAGATAACAAAAGACGTTCCACCTACTTATGGTAGTATACAGAAACTAAAAGCAAGAGATACAAATTTAGTAGCTTTCTGTGAGGATAAGATATTAAAAATACAAGCCTACAAAGATGCTCTTTACAAAGCTGATGGTAATCCAGATATAATATCAACAAATAAAGTTTTAGGTGATATAAGTTCTTTCGCTGGAGAGTTTGGTATATCTAAAAATCCAGAGTCGTATGCTGAGGACGGTTTTAGAATGTACTGTACTGATAAACAAAGAGGTAAGGTTCTTAGAATATCTGGAGATGGTGTAACACCTATATCAGACGTAGGTATGACAGATTACTTTGCTGATAATTTAAAGGAGAATGATACTTTATTAGGATCTTTTGACGATAGAAAACAAGAATATAATTTAACGTTAAAAAACAATACACCGAGATCAGATTCTCCAGATGTTACAATCTCTTTTAGTGAAGCAGCTAAGGGTTGGACTAGTTTTAAAAGCTTTATACCAGAAAACGGATTAAGTATAAATAATAATTATTATACGTTTAAAAACGGTGAGCTTTGGCAACATCATATAAACGAAACAAGAAATAATTTTTACGGAGATGATTATAATTCACATGTAGATATTCTGTTTAACGAAGAGTCCGCGACAGTTAAAAGTTTTGCTTCAATGAAGTACGAAGGAACTCAAGGTAAGATAACAGAAAACCTAGGACACACAGACGCGAATGGAGTGTTTTACCCAGACAACGAATACTACAATAATATCGGGAAACCTGGTTGGTACGTAGAATCTGGAATAACAGATTTACAAGAAGCTGGAGAGATGGAGTTTAAAAATAAAGAAGGTAAATGGTTTTCTTATATGAAAGGAAAATCAGTAGTAGACGCAAAAGATTTAGATAGTAAAGAGTTTTCTTTTCAAGGAATAGATCTTTTAGAATCGATAGTAGATAACGGTGGAGGTGGAGGATCGGTAATATCAGGGTGTACGGATCCTTCAGCAACTAATTATGATCCTCTAGCAACAATTGATGATGGAAGTTGTATAATACCTACGTATGGATGTACTGATCCAAACGCTATTAACTATAATCCTAATGCAGATGTAGATGATCTTAGTTGCGTAGTATGTAGTTCGTTACAAATTAATTTTGATGTGGACCCTCACCCAATGCTACATCTTAGTGATGGGATAAGGGTTATTTCGTACCTAAGCGCTGACGATCTTCCTTACACTGTATCTTGTGTTAATAGTAGTGGTATTTTAATTGGAGATAGTGCTGGTGCTGGTGGATACAGTATTGGTTCTAGTTCTAATGGAGATATAGTTTATTTTGGGCAAGGAACACCCTTACCAACAGATACTTACACTATAACAATAACAACAGCCCATGGTTGTACTTCGCAGGAAACTATTTTTATAGATAACGGAGGTACACCACCTTCATCGTCATTTACAATAACCGTCCAAGATATAGGAGATCAAGATCCTGGAACAAACATTTAATACGATATGGCAGTTAACAATAAATATACATCAAGCATACTAACTACACCTCCAATTATTACTGGTAGTGGATTTTTAAATAATACGTCTACTTTTCCTCTACCATCTACTCCTATAAGCAGAATAATTTTTACACCCAAACCAGGGGAAGAGATTAGAGCTGCTAACTTCATTCACGTTAAACACGCGGGAATGGGGAGCTTTGAACTTAGTCTATCTGGAACTACTAACAGTCATACTCAATGGCCGTCAAGATTTCAACTTACAGCGCCTGGGTTAGGAACCCTTGATCCAACAACTACTTCTGGGTACAGGGAATTCCCAGGTGTTTACAAGGTGGTTTTTGAAGACTCTACAAACCCTAACAATAATCTTAGTTGGTTAACAACACAAAGCAATACGATTAACGAAGTTTATATGTGGATTTATATTGGCAACAACGAAACCACAGCTGTAGATAGTTCAAGTAATGTAAATATAGATTTAGATATAGATTATGATGTAGATGGATTTGAATTAAGTGATACTGTGTTTACTGTTGCTGGTTCTGGAAATAACCTTAACAATTTTAATATCTAATATGGCAATATCAAAAACAATATCACGTTTGGGGGAAACTAGAAAACTAACACTTAGCGGTAATCCCGGTGCTAAATTTGAATTATATATAAAACAAAGTAGTAATTATTACAACTTTGATACAGATAAGTTTCAAACTGTTATAAAGACATTAAAGTCAGAGATACCTTCTAACGGTAGATACACTAAAAATATAATTATACCAGCAGTCACATCTAATACTAGTTACGATTTTTATGTAAGACCTATAGGTGGTACTACTAGTAATCTTGTTACTACTAACGAACAAAAAATAGGGACGTTATTCCAAAAAGGAGCTGTCACAGCTACATTTACTACAACTGAAGATACAACTTTAGCTATACATAGTGATTTAACTGGAGGTACATTAACTAGGGCGAACGTTCCGTTGACACAAACAGGAGCTGTAACAGAAGCTAGTAGTAAATTCGTGTATATACACACTATACCAACTTGGGATATTGAAACAGGTGGTGCTTGGACATTATCTAACGCGGTTAAAACTACTGTTGATAGATTTGACAAAACAATAGTTTACGTGGCAGACGGAACAAATATAGCTTCTGGATATTCTGTTACGGGAGAAAATATTATTGATGAAATAACAGTGTCAGCGATTAGTGGTAACAAAGTTACTTTATCAGCAGCGCAAAGATTAGTAAATGGACAAAGATTAACTTTTTCAAAAGACGAATGGGAGTTTAAAAATATAAGAGCTAAAGCCACGGGTAGTGGAACCGCTTCTGTTACAATGAAAAACACTACAGAAGTTGCTAAAGTAGGTATAGCAGATATAACTGTTGAATTAGATATTGATGAATATATAAGTGTTAAGCCAAATGCCTTCCCTGTAAATGTTAATTGCCCTGCTGGTGGAACCGTACGTATATACCCGCATCAAGACTGCGTTAATTACCTGGGTGGAAATGGTGACATTGATGCCAATTTATCTAGTAAAACTTTTAAAATACATTCAATACCTGAAACCGCAACCTCTAGTGCGGCCACGAGGACAGGATCGGCCACAGCTTACGGTTCATTAAGTTTAGGCGCTGATGAAGCAATGGGTGATGCTGGTGAAGGAGTAGTAACATATACCGCTCACGCGATAATGGAAGCTGGAGATACAGATATATTTTATTATAAAACAACAGATGGACAATCACCAACAGTAGACAGTTCAACAACTCAAGGAATAGTAACAGTAACAATAGTATAATATGCCAACAACAGACTTAACCTTTCCAAATGACATAAACGTATCTGTACAGATAGGTGATATAATATATTATTCTCCAACAACTACAACTGGTATTCATAACACTGCTGGTACGATAGTAGAACTAGGTTACGTAATTAGTATATCTGGAAACACGATAGTTGTAAACTATCAAACAGGTACAATTTTACCTACTGCTAGTGATTTTATAATGTTCGCTAAAGATCGATCAGCTAACATGTCTAGTTTATTGGGTTACTTTGCTGAGTTCAGAATCGTGAATAATTCCAAAGATGAGGCAGAAATGTACTCTATATCCGTGGACATCACGGAGAGTAGTAAATAATTTATAAAAAGTGTGACTATATTGATAGAACAAATTCAATATAATGAAAAAAGAAATAGTCCTTAGTAGGAGGAAAGACATACAGTTACTACAAGATTTACTAATAGAGAATGCTGATGGAGAAAACATAGAGGGAGATGGTAAAAATATAGTACATAGTAAAAACTTTCCTTTAAAACATACTTTCGCAGACGGTGTATACATAAGACAAATGGATATGCAAGCTGGGTCGGTGGTAATAGGAGCTATACATAACCACCTACATGCCTGGTTTTTATTAACTGGTAGTTTAGCGGTTGTAACTGAAGACACTACAGAGGAGTTTATATCACCTTGTTATGTATTAGCCACACCAGGTAGTAAAAGAGTTATATATGCATTAGAGGATTCTATATTTGTAAACGTACATAAAAACCCTGACAATATAAAAGATATTAAAAAATTAGAAGACGAAATCGTTTCTTTAACATTTGAAGATTATGAAAAGTATATTAAAAAAAATAAATAAATTATGAGTTTTATAGCAGTAGCTGGTCTAGCGCTAGGAGCTGGAAAATTAATTGCTGGGGGAATAGCTAAGAAGAAAGCTAAGAAAAAACAAGCCGCAGCCAAAGAGCAGATGGATAAACAGATGGACGAGTACATGAATCAAGAGGTGAAAAATCCTTATGAGGGAATGGAAAATACATCAGAAGATCTCACCGTAGATACACAAGCTGCTGAATTTGCCGCTCAAAAATCTGATCAAGCTAGAGCAGATATAATGGGTGGTATGGCTGCTTCTGCTGGTAGTAGTGGTATTGCTGCGTTAGCACAAACCATGGCTAATCAAGCCACACAAGAAGCTCAAGCAGCTTCAACTAGTATAGCTTCTCAAGAACAAGCAAACGAAGCAGCTGAAAGACAAGAAGCTGGTAATATACAAGATCAACAAATACAAGGTGAGATTATGGTTCAAAATATTAAAGATCAAAAAATGGGGACTAAAATTGGTATGAGCCAAGCTGAAATGGCGGCACATGGACAAGATGTAGCTAGTGCTAATGCTTTAATGGCGAGTGGAGCTAGCGATGTGGGTAGCGCTGCTGGTGGAATGGGTGAAATGGATTTTGGTAAAAAATAATAAAAAATAATATAATGGCAGAAAACACGAAATCACCTCTAAAGACAGATGGAAAAATATATAATAGAGCAACATATACCGGGTTAGGTACTGGTATGCAAGATAGATTAATAGAAGGAGCTTATCTATCTGCTAGAGCAGATTCTCCAGACTATAGTTGGATGAACGTTGTTAGTGGTGGTATTAAATCTTTTAAAGAAGAAGTAGATACCGCGAAAGCTAATAAGAAAGCTGAGCGTGAAGAAACTTTAGCTGGAATACAAACTACTGTAGATGGTATATACGAAGCTGGAGGAAGTATGCCTAAAGTTTATTTTGATCAAGCTTACGATTATACAGAGCAACTAAGAGAGAGATATATCGCAGCAGTAGAATCTGGAGACATAAAAGCACAACATCAAATAAAAGGAGAGCTGAATGGGTTTTCAACAACGATCCAAAGCACTAAAGATTCTTTAGTAGAAGGAGCTGAACTGTGGAACGACAGTTCTTTAATCGACGAGTCTGGAATGACGGATTATCAATTAGCAGTTAACGCTTCTTTTAAAGAAGAAAACGCCCAATTAGTTGATGGTTCGTATAAATGGAAGAATGTAAATTATGATCCTAGTAATCCTAATTCTAAAGAGTTCTTTACGTTAGACGATTATAAAGAAGCTCTTCCACTTAGGGATGATGTAAATAAGGAGGTTTATTTAAAAGATGGGCAAAACGTGTTAGATGCTAGGGAACAATGGTTAAACGGTGATGGAGATGAATTTGACGTGAATACACAGAGAAAGAAAAACATGAAAATTATAGAAGACTCTTCGTCAGACTCAAAAGGAGTTGGTAGTATACAATCTATGCTACATGATGATATCACTGGTCAAGGTTCTTTTGCCTCGTCGTTTGATGATGATAAGCCACATCCTGATTACGAAAGTTTTTTTGAAAATATGATGACTGAGGACGGGTTGGAAAATGTTAAGATGATAGGGTTGCACGATAAAAGTGACGATGGTATTGTGGGATACGAAGATTTTATTGATTTTAACTCTCCAGAAGCTTTAAGTATGTTTCCAGAATTTGGAGCAATGGATTTAAACAAAGATGGTATTATATCTAACGAAGAGTTATTAACTGTTATTAAAAGTAACCCTAGTATAGAGGAAGATATTAAGGGTTTGATTAGACCTAAAATTAAAGATGCTTTATTAAACGTTGATAACCCTAATTACAATGAAGACTTAACAAAGAATATGTTAGCAGATTTCATGACCAATAGACAGAGTCAAATGTTTTATGGAGGTGATGAGAGATACAAAACTCTTGTTCCAGGTGCTGATGGCTCTATAGTAAGAATAAAAAATGGTAAACTATATATAGGTAGGGATCAAATAACAGACGCGGAAGATTATAAAAAGAAAGGAGGTAGTCTTAGTTATTTGGATAAAGCTGGGTGGACATGGAATAAAAAGAAGGAAAAGTTTGAGTATAACGCTAATTGGGGAAAAGACAAAAGAAGTTATTAAAATAAAATAGATGAGTATAGAATTTCTACATCAAGGATTATCTGAAGACGGTAAGACAGTTAAATCTTTACAGCAATTTAAAAATGATTATTCTACCAAAGAGAATCAACTAGCACTTTACAATGGTCTTGTAGAGGATGGTGAGTTCGACGGGTCATTTGTAGAATTCCAAAATAAATATTTCCCTACACAGGCAGCTACTACTACTCCAGTCTCAACTTCAACCGAACCATACGTTGCCCCAGTTACTAAGACTGGAGAAAAATCTGAAGAGGATTTATTGATAGAACAAGATGCTGTTAATAAAGATTTTTGGGATCCTGAAAAAAATCTGTTTTCAAAGAGATATGGTTTTAAAAGAGAGGATTTCTCAAAAAACAAAGATGGTAAGTGGGTACATGTTTTAGACAACGGTGAAGTCGTGTTATTAGAAGATGCGGAAAAATTACGAATGCCAGAATATAAAAAAGTACTCGGCGAGCTAAACGACGAAGAAGTTAGAGTTGGGCAAGTATTGCTTAACAAAAAAATGAACGTCATTGAAGATAGTGATGATAATAAAGTTTCTTACGATGAAATCGACCAACAGGAGTCTAAAGAAATATTAAGCGAATATGACGATGTTGGGATTGGTAGTCAAGGACATGTTTTTAAAGATTATTATATAGGAGACGACGGAGAATGGTACCATAATATTTGGGGGTTAGTGTCAGAAGATGATGAATACATGGATGATCACCAACTTAAAGATTTGAGAGAATACGAGCATTTAATTCCTCATATAAACAAAGTAGAGAGAACCCAAAAAGGTAAACAAAAAAAACGTAAGAAACAAGAAAAAGAAGATAGAGAAAATAACTTACAAGGTAAGGGAAGAATTTCTGGATATGAAGCAGCTGCTTTAATAGGGGAGAACGGAGAGGAGATCGTAAAAAAATACGGTTCTAGTAGATATACTGAGTTCATTGATAAATATGGAAGTGGGACAACTTCGCGAAAAAAATGGAAAGATACCGAGGTAATAGATAGAAGAAACACAACGATTTATTATGCAGAAGATAAAATTGGTCCTTTAACAAAAAACACAAAAGTTTGGTCAAATAAAGATGGGCATTTACTGGACGAGGTTACTTATACGAACAATCAAACAGGTGAGGAATTAACAGAAGAAGAAATAAACGAGTTCGAAAACTCATTTTCTTACATGCATGAAATTAGTGGTAAAATTGACGAGAAAAAAGGAGCGCTAACTGAAGACGAGACATTGTTGTTGTACTCGAACCCAGAAGCCTTCTTAGATGGGGACGGAGATTACAGAGGACAGAAACTTAGTGAAGAAGAAAGGGAGAAGGTAAACAGAGTGCAAACCAACGAAGAAGACTTGAAGTTTTGGGAAGAACACGAAAAAGAAACTGGTAAAAAGAAAGAAGATTATAAAAATGTACGTACTTATAGTGGATTGGGAGCTTTTAAATGGGTAAACCCAGATGACCCTAATGATACGCAAGAACCTATTGCTTCGGTTTTGGAGCAGTTTGATTTAGAAAGAAGTAGAATGTACGATTTAAGAGGTACTTCAGACAAGGGTGAAGAAGACGAGATAATTAAAGAGGTAAAAGAAGAGGTAACTAAACAAGTTTTACATGTTGGAAAGTATAAAAATTGGTATAAAACTGTAACAAAGGAAGAGGTTGTTAAAACTATATACAGAGATAGAGCTTCAGGAAAAAGATATTCTATTGATGCAAATACCACAGAGCGAGTTTATGACGAATGGGAAAACGGAACTCCAAAGAAAGTAATAGAAAAGTGGGATGAGTATGAGAAGAAAAGACTAGCTTGGGAAAAGATGAATCCTAACGGTACTTGGAAAGTTGATCCAGATATGGAGGCGATGTATAAACAATACCACACAGAAAGAAATTATCAAACTCAAGATGCTTACGCTGATTTTAACAACATAAGTATTAATCGTGATTTTGAAAAAGCAGTCTTAAAACTTGACAAAGAATCTCAGGAATATTTTAATGAAAACGCACTTCCAATAATAGAAGATATACAAAGTGAGGTAGAAGTAGAGTTTAGAAATAGATTTATAAGGAACGCAAACGGGGAGTTGGTAGATAGATCTACCAACAAAGTGATAAGCGAGGATAAGATGAACGAACTGTTTAAAACAACCATACAAGACAGGATAGCTTTAGATCCAGATATTATCAATATAAAACGTATGAACCAAGCTTTATACAGTAACGCGTTAGATGAATTCCAAGACAAATGGAAACCTACTTATAATTTAATAGGTAGAGATGTGTTAAGTAGATACGGGAACCAATATAGCAGCATGATTAAAAATACCTCTACTAACGCTGAGCGAGTTGGTATGGTAAACAGATTATGGAGAACGATGGAAAATAATTTGTCTGATAAGTTTGACATAGATGGTACTAACGATCAACTTACCAAGGGAGATTATATGGATCAAAGAAAACACGAGTTCTATTCTTATTTCTACAATGAAGATGCTTTTGGATTAAAGTTTGACGCAAGTGGAGGATTAAGTGGGTATACTAGAGAGTCGATTCTTAGAGAAATTAAAATCAATCAAAAAGCTATAGCTCAAAAAGCTTTCGAATCTGGTGATCTTGATTACAAAACAGTGGAGGAGATTGAAGTCGTTCTCGATAAAGTAGTAAAAATTCAAGAACAAGATTTATTAGTGGCAGAAGACGTGGATCAATTTCATGAAGGGTTTACTTCTCTTGAAGGTTCAGATTATATACCTTTTATATCTGGTATTGTGGATATGATGGATACTGCCGAAATGTATAATCTCGCTAAAAAAGCGGAGGAAGCTGAAAAAGGAGGACCACCACTATCAGCACAAGAAAAAGACATACTAATGTTACACCAATTAAAGGGTATGTCTGACCAGAGAATTCACGATATATCTAATTCTTGGTATGGAGCCGGTAAATTATCAGCTGAAATGTTACCGTACGTAGTGGAGTTTATAGCTACGTCTGGAGCTTATTCAGCAACAAGAGTCGGTGTTCAGAAAGGAATAGTAAAACTATTCAAAAAAGAAGCTATTAAAAAAGTAGACGACCTGGTATTAAAAAAGATGTTGAGGGAATCTGGAGATAAAATTACTGATGATATAGCTGCATATTATATTAAAAATGTTGGTATTAATAATGCTTCCTTGGGGGCTAGTTGGCTTATAGGAACAGTTGCTCACACAACAGCTAATCCACAAAGATATATAAAAGAAACTTTCGAAAGGATGACTCCTGAAATGCAGATAATGATGAGCGAAGAAGGAGATGAACTTATTACAGCTATAACAGGTGAAGGAGAAGGATTTGCAGAGGCGTTTGCTAGAGGATTTGGAGTTACATGGGCAGAGTTTTCAACAGAAAGACTTGGTGAAGCTGTACCTATGTTTGGTAAGTTTTTAGGCAAACACAATCCACACGCAAAGGCATGGTTACAGAACACTATAGTTGCTAAATACATGACTAAGTTCAAACTTAGTAAACCTCAAATGATGAAAAAGATTCAAGATGGAATGGGTTGGAATGGATTTATTGGGGAGATGTTTGAAGAAATCGTAAACCAACCATTATCTAATCTAATATCTGGAAATGATATATTCGAAGGAATGGATCAAAGATTTTTAGAAGAACTTTCAATTTCAATGGGTGCAACTCAATTAGCTTTTGGAGGATTAAGTTACCTAGGTGGTAGACATAAAAATAAGTTCGAGTACTCTATAAAAGAAAAAGGTGTTGTTAAGACTTATGATAGAGAGGGTTACCTTAAAAGATTAGACAAATTAGAGAAAGATGGATTATTAGGGAATCCAACTTATGAAGTTGAAGCTGATGTTAATAATGATGTTGAGACGTTCAAAACGACAAAAGCTCTATTCGCAAAACACGACAACGCATCGTTAAGCGAAGGATTAGATTCGAAATCAAAAGAGGGAAAACGAGCGGGGAATATATTGACCGAAATAGAAGAAGTAACAACAGAGATAGAGAATTACAAAGGTGATAAAAGAAAAAAACCATTTAGAGATTTAAAATCCAAAAAGGAAAAACTATCTAATGAAAGAAAAAACATATTCAAAGAAAAAGGTTTAGTCGTACCTGAAGCAAAAGCAAACAACACAACTAATTATTTTGAAAAAAGTTGGTTTGGTTTAGGGTTAGCATCAGAAGTAGAAATAACAGAGGCTATTGCATCTGGTAAGTACAGTGACTTACGTGGACCTCGTGGGCAACATGACTACAAAAAATTAACTGAAATTGAAGAGGCTATAAATGAAAAAAGTCAAGAAAGACAAGATATACTTAATGGTGATTTGTCTGGAAAACAACTAACCAATGCTTTAAAATTAAATCAAAAGGAATTAAAAAATCTCGAGCAATCTAAAATGACTTTAATTAATCCTTATTTGAAAAAAATACAAGCTAATAAAAGACTTTCCGCATATAAAAAAATCACTAAAACTATAAAAGATCTTTCTAAGAAAATGGGTCTTGAAACTGAGATAAAAGAATATAAAACACTCGCACGAACTAAGGAAGCTATATTGAAGGATGTGCAGAGACAAATTACAGAATTAGAAGCTACAGATGAATTCCAAGTGTTAACAAAGGCTCAACAACAAACTTTAGCTGAGTTAAAGGGTGATTTAATGGAAGGATCTGAGCTTAGAAAAGAATTAGATAGAAACCCTCATGGAATGATTAGTAAGGATGGTAAAAATATCTTTATAAACACGTCCAGTGCGTTAGCCGAGAACGGTGGAAATATAAACGTAGCCGCTCATGAGTTTCTACATAGAGCTCTAAAGACCATGCTTGATGACAATCCACAAGCAGATTTCGCTTTAGGTAAAGCTTTACATAAGTATGTTATGGCTATTGATCCAAAAGGATATGCTGGAGATTTTAATAGAAGACTACAAGCGTATCAAGAGGGTAGTGTGCAGGTTGAAATGGATCAACTAGAACAAGATTACGTGATGCTCCAGCAAATGCCTCAAACTAAAAAAAATAAAGCTGAGTTAAAAGAGATAGAAGAAAGATACGTTTATTTAATGGACAATTTCACCGCAAACATGGGTGAGGAAGCTTTAACATTGTTGTCTGACGCTATGTTATATGGTAATGTAAACATGAGTAATCAGAACTTAAGTGTTATAGGGAAAATAATAGAAAGATTATTAGG
>Ga0098034_1000368_pt1 | contig 19691 bp, 31 predicted proteins | sample 2_EtaG_FD_77062 | JGI IMG/M metagenome (GOLD analysis project Ga0098034, IMG submission 77062) | Marine viral communities from the Subarctic Pacific Ocean - 2_ETSP_OMZ_AT15125 metaG | ecosystem: Environmental > Aquatic > Marine > Oceanic | place: Pacific Ocean | collected 2015-01-07
GGTTCTGTAATTTCATAGTTTTTTTCCCATATAATTTTTGTTGATATGTTATTAATTTGTTAATAATATCGACATCAGACCTTATTTTTTTCATCTTTTCCATCATTCTCCTTTAATTTATCACGTTTATTTGAACTTTCTAAATGTTTTTTGAAATCAGATTCATCTCCTTTAAATGTAATATATGCTGAAAATCCTCTTCCAATACTATCTAATAAAGTCATGACATGATTTAAGTTATATGAAAGAATATTTATTTTTTCTTCTAATTGTCTTATGGTTGGTTTTTTAGCCATCGTTTTCTCCTTTTGTTTTTCTTTATTTAAAATAAGGGGAAAGCCAGCGCTCCTCTGACTCTCCCCTTTCTCCTCAGCGTTCCTCCATACTATGCAAAAACCTGGAGCAAATTATCTGTTATCTTTTGATTGTGTTCGAATGATGCCATAGTTGGTTTCTCATCATGCCATAATGTATCAGTACATGAATTATAGAAATCCCACATTGTTACATCATTATCTAAGATTTTAGTTTTTTCCTTTTCTAGGAAATGTGAACTAATCTTACCCCATAGTGTAACAGGTATTTCATTTAAACTAGTGTTTCTTAGGACAGCTAGTTCATTTAAATTAACTGGCGTTTCTGTCATCTTTCTCATTCTATCACATACTTCAGTTATATCATCTCCACAGTTATCTACTATCTTAGCTGCATTAATAATCTCATCTTCATAACCTTCAGATATTTTATTATGCTTGAACCTCATTAGATTCATAAAGTCTTTAGTAATCATACCATTAGTACATAGTAATCTTACGAGGAACGTTCTAAACTGTAGAGCTGTTGAACCATCATAACTATTCCAGAATCCCATACCTAGTGCAACATCATCACCTTTCAATATCTCTGTTGTATTAGTTTTAGACTGCATGAAATGTATGTATCTTTTACCATCAAAGAATGTTTTCATTGGACTCCAAGATAGTTTAGATTCAGTAGCTATTTCATTAGCCATGTCTCTTACCTCAGAATTAGGAACTAATAGATAGTTGCTACTTACTACTCCACATTCTTTCCACTTTAATCCTCCTTCAGATTTCATATCCTGTCTTTGTACAGCATAAGCTGAAGACGTGATACCTTGATAATCTAGAGGTACTTTTCTTATTTCTCCATATGGTTCTATCATTTTAACCCCCTAACGTGTTTGTTGTTTATTAATCTTACTCCAGGAATTTTATTTCCATCTTTTAATTCCTCAAGTATTCTCCGTTTATCCAGTCTTGTTTCAATCTTTTCAACATAATATTCATCTGGTATTTTAGATTCATCTATCACTTCTACCTTACCTGTTTGTATTATTTTAATTGGATTGAAATCATCATGAGCTGGAAGTTGTTTACTAGCTGCATAAGCTTCAACAACAAGACCTTTTAGTCTTTCTTGAGTATATTTAAGCTTTTTAATAACCATATCTGCTCTTTCTTTATACTCCTTAGCTAATTCAATCTTGCTATCTATGTTCTTATAAAACCAGTAAACACCATTTTCTTTATTATGTAATTCAGTATGTAATGTATCTAACTGTTCATCAATTTCCTGTTCAGTTAATTCAAAACTATTCTGAACTAACATAATATCTGTACTTATTTCACTTAAACTTCTTTTACTCATTGCTACTCCTTTGGAATTCTTCTATTCTTATTCCATTGATTTTAACTACTGCATTTAATGAACCTCTTTCTCTGTTAGCTTCTGTTTTAATAGTTAGAGTAGATAAAGTACCATCCAAGCCTTTATTTGCTTGTACTGATAATATCTTACTTGCATTATATGCTATTCTAAATGAACCTCTTGAAGAAGCTATTCCCATACCCTCTACCATAGCAGATTTAGTTATCTCAGAGATAGCAAATACTATCATATTATGTTTAACAGCAACTTCAGTTAGAGCACCAGCTATTTCTTCCATTTTAAGATTCAAATCTCTATGTCTTGATAGCAATAAACCCATATGGTCAATAACTACTATCTCAGGTTTTTCCTGTAACATAGATATTTTCTTCTCTAATTCAACAGCAAAACATGCATTATAATCAACATTTAACCAGTCAAACTTATCAGCCATTTTATATTGACCACTTGCATAATGCTCTTTTAACTCTTCTTCAGTCCATCCTTGTTCTATCATAATAAACCGCTGCCATATTTGTCTTGGGCTCATTTCCATTTCCAAGAAGTATGTTGGCTTCTTAAATGAATTAACCCAATTCTGTAATAACATAGTCTTCATAGACTTAGGTGGTGCTTGAATTACTACTAATTCTCCAGGATATATAGGAAAGTCAGCATTATATAGTTTACCTATATTAACTGGAACTACATCTCCTTTCAGCCAACTTATTAGATTTTCTTCCATATCAACAGCTGACATTATTCCTTGAGATTTCTTAGCTTTAAATAGTGTGCATGTAGAATTACAGTGTTTATCCATTATTTTATCATTACATCCATATCTATATCCACTACCATTATGTCCTTTATAACAATCAGTTACTATCCTTTCCATTTCTATTTCTTTAAATGGATTTTCTAATGTTGTTACTTTCTTTCTCCAATCTTCCATTACTAGCCTTACAACATTTTCAGGATATCTCCATCTAAGCCAAGCAGCTAGTCTTAAAGCAGTAGCATGTCTACCACCATAAGTTGTGCCTTTTAACATTGTCTGTATACATGGATATAACATAGGGTCTGGTTCTTTTCCTAAAGTTTCTTTGAACTTTATAGTTTGTTTTTTAACCTCCCTTTCAGTTACATCAAATACAGGTTCACATTGTAACATAGGTATTTCTATATGTCTTGGTTTATTTGCTATAGCTTTTATTCCTAAAGCATTTAGTTCAAGTAATTCATCATTCTTTATATAAACCTTCCATAGTTTAGATTTAGAATTTAATGTATTATTTAATCTAATGATTCTTGTCTTATCAGTTACTGATACATCAGCATATCTATATATACCTTTCTTATCAAGTTCATCTTTAACTTTTAAATGAAGATTTACATCTGGTTTCCATTTAAATGCTGTATCAGGTAATCCTACATGAAAACCTCTACCACTAAAATAAATATTAGTAGGAACACCAAGATTATTAAGCATAGAGATAAGTTTAATAGTTTTTTCTTGAGCTTCTTCAACTTCACTACCATCTACATCAAGCATAAATTCTCTTGGAAGATATATTATACCACTATATCCTGATAATGTTTTATTTTCATTGAAATACTCTACTACTGATTCATCATAACCATATAAGGATAGGAATGTATCTTTAGCAACATTTTCCCATTTAACAGAGTTATCACTTGGAAAGAAGTGATGTCTGTTTGATAATCCGAAAGCAAATTCTCTTATCATATTATTTCCCCTTATTGTAACAAAGAGAGCCTCACATATTCCTTTGCCTACAAGCATTGTCGTGCGCAGGACTTACAGGACCAGTTATTGGCTCTCTTTGAATTGATTAATTTACTAATTTACCAAGGCATATCATCACCGTTAGATGATTCCCCTTCAGTTTTTGTTTCAGTTGCAACACCATTAGCTTCATTTCTTCTTGCTTGGTATTTTTCAGCAGATTCTTTTATACGAGTAATTCTATTATCGTCAAATTTATCTACTATGTTTTCAAATGGTATAGCAGGCGCTACTTTCTGTGATATTTCAGAATAGCCATTAGCTTTCTTATAAAATAACACTTGTAATGATTTACCTTTTAAGCCATTTGATGAGTCATCAAGACTTGCAGCAGTTGTACCATCTTTATCCATTTCTTCTAATATAGTTGGATTAATATATCTAACCATATTACTTACAGAGAACTCTTCTCCGTCTTTATTACGAGCTTCCCATACTCTGCATTTCATTGTTTCAGGATATCCTTCAAAGAATAAGTCTATATATTTAGACCCATTGAAGTCACCTTTAGTAGCATCAGATACAGTTACAGTTTTCCAACCTTCATCATATCCTCCACCTTCTTTCTTAGTCACAACTATTCCCATAGCTATTTCTCCTTATTCATGTTCGTTAACGTTTTTAAACTTAAGGTTTTGCCACTACCTGGCTCACCTATTACAAGTACTTTAGCACTATCCCAGCCTACTTTATTTACAGCATCAAATATAATACTATAATCTTGTGGAATTTCTGCTTCAAGTAATTGTGTCCTATCTTTTGCATGACAATAATGTTCATCTCTTGCTGTTACCCACACATACTGACGAGTACCATCTTTAGCTTTACGAACTTTAGTATACAATACAAAATCAAACCATTTTCCTACATCTACCTTAGTAGAGCCTTCTATATATGGCATAACTCTCATTATACCATTTTCATTATCTTCTTGCATTTTAGAATGACAATTAACAATAAGATTAGCTGGTATAGCATTAGTGAAAGCAAAAAAGCTATCAAGATTTTCTTTAAGTTTACCCCATTGCTTTAATTGCATCTGTTCAGCTTTACCTTTTAGTTCTCTTGTATATTTTTTAGCCATTTCACTAGCAGTATCTATTACTAAACAATCAATTTCTACACCTTCTTTTGCTTTTATTTCATAACCTGATTGCTTAACAGATATACCACCAACTTTTACATCTCTTTCTATCTTTTTACGTGACCAGAGCTGACCTACAAAGTTTCTAAAGGAAGTAAAGTCATTAAAGTTTAATAAGGGTAACCCAAATTGTTCTTTAATAGCTTCTTTACTACCAATAGATTTATAGCCATTCTCTAAATCAATTAATAATGTTTTCACTTGTTTCTCCTTGTTTGATAGCATTATAATTTACACTTTCTCCAACAATTATTCAAGAAATTACTCATAATCTGGATAAATACCTGATTTTAGAGTATATCTTGCATAACCTTCCTTACCTTCTCTTTTAGACTCTATATTATAATGAGGAGGGTCGTGTCTCAAATTATGAATAAGAGCTCCAAGCCTCATTGAACGAAACATTTCATAAGCATCTTTCGGTGTTATAGAACCATAAGTTTGAAGATATAATAATACCTTCTCTTTTTTACTCATTTTCTTCATTATATTTCTCCTTAGGTTTTTCGAATAATTCATTATACCAATACATTCCTTCTGTAATATCATCTAAAAAGCGATAAATTTCATCACATGCAATATGTCTTTGTTTATCTTTTTCTTGTTCTATTTCTTCCTTTAAAGATAATATATTAGTACGCATTCTTTCCCATTTACTGTTTCTATAATCTAATCCAGGAGTAAAATAATATCTATATATTCTTCCACTCATCTTTTTAGCCATTATTTACCTCCTAACAAAGGAATTTTAGTACCTTTTAAGATTTTATTAATAGCAGCAACAGTTGGTTCAGTTTCAGTCATACCCATAACAACATCAATAGCAGCTTTTCTTTTAGCTTCAAGCTCACCTAATCTTTTACCTTTAGGTGTGTGGACAAAACCTTCTCTTGCTAAAGCAGTACATATTTCTTTTAAGAATGTTTGAACACCATTACTATCATAAGGTCTGCTGTACCAATTCTTTTTACCTGGATATTCAGTCTTTTGATGAATAGCTTCACATACATTACCCATTTCATCTTGAATATCTTTCCATTCTTTTTCTAATTTAGTATATTTCTTAAGCAGTTTATCTAAACCAGTTTCTTTAAGATATACTTTGTATTGTTTAGTAGCAACAGTTTGTATACCAGTTGCATGTATCTGTTCTAATGCACTTATTTCTTTATTTATCTCTTCCTTTATCCTATCGATAAAGTAGTTTCTTTGCTGACATGATAATGATTTCATGATTTATTCTCCTTTGTTAATTACATTACTACCTTTAATTCCATCCTTATTATAACAATCAATACATTGATAATCATTGTCACAATAGGCTGTATTAAAGTATTCACCTTCTTCTAGTTTATAATAATACTCACCTTTTACCTTAACTGACTTGTTAACATGATACCATTGCATTTCACATATATTATCACTATTACATTTTGCGCATCTTATCATATTATCTCCTTATATATAAATGTTGGCATACTTTGAGAGTGCTCTGCAGATGCGTTTAAACTCTACCTGTTAGGTATGCCACCAGACTTATTTCTTAACTGTCTTTTTATAAATTACTTTCTTCTTTCTCTTTTTTCCTTGCATATGATACTGAAATAACATCTCATCCCATTTTTCTTCAATTTGAGATAACATTTCTTTTACTTTACCCATATCAATCCTCCAAACCTAATACAGGCAGTACAGCATCAACACCTTTATTTAGACAAGCTAACACTCCACCATCATTACCTTCATCATCTGCCATAGCTATTATTCTTGTATTATCATCTAAAATAAATGTTACAGGTCTGTTATACCATCCATAACTTTTAGTTTCTTTTGCGGACATATATTCAACTTTTACTATTTTCTTACCTTTTAATACTATATTTGCTGTTTCATCCCATTTTTGGTATGTGTTTAAATTACTCATCTGATACTCCTTCAGTTGTGATTTTAGTTAACATTGTAAAAGGAACATGAAACCTTGTTTTCTTGTCATTATAGTATGTTATAACTAAAGCTCTTGTTCTATTTACTTTATCAATAGTACCTTCAGTTATCTTGCCACTACCTGTTATCTTTACTTTATCACCAGGTTCTAATTCATATTTAAGACGACTTGAATTAGTTGAAAGTCTATCTTTTACAGCTTCATTTATTGTTACAAGAGTGTCATTATCTTTAGTTGTTAAAATATAATCTAATACATCACTTAATATTATTTTATTCATCATCTTTCTCCAGTTTATTTAATAGTTTTTCTATATTATTTAGTAGTCTTGGTATTCTCTTTACTGACATACAAGCATCACCTAATATGTTTGAGACTACTGTTCTTGCTTCCTTTAATACTTTTATTATTTCATCATTCATATCATCTTCTCCTGTCATTAATTACCATTGCTGATAATAATCCTATAATCACCATTATTAATAAATAATCAAGTATATTCATTATATAGCTCCTTTCCTTAATTATATTATAAACCTACACTTTTTCCTCGGCTTGACTTCTAGAAGCAATGCCTCCCACCATCTCCTCGGTTTATAATCCGACTAACATTGCTTAAAATCCTTTATTAGAATTTATAGCATACAACTGCACACCGTTGTCGTGTTTCTTTACAGAAAATTAGGGGAGCCATCTGTGGACCTCGGACTCCCTGAAATAATAGTTTATGTATGTCCACCTACTCACTATTATAGTTATATAAGAGACTACACGATACTCGTCAGTATCACCTTTATTCAACTACCACATTTGCCTCATCTCTCAATTATATAAATGTACACCATAGTCAGTCTAAGAAGGAATCAACTATGGTATTGCCTTATCAGGCATTAAAGACTGCTTACCTTTTCGGACTCGAAGAATCCTACAGTAAGTTCATCCTGTTTATAGTGTTGTGGCATATCGTGAGTAGCATCCCTCTGGCCTAGGACCTTGATTCGTTAGCTTCGTGAGTAATTTGTCCAACTATAAACTATTTAGTGTAACGCTAGTCACACTTAATTATTTTCTTCATAACAATGATTACATAACCAGTAGTATCCACCTATAATATAAACATCTTTAGCATCTTCAAAGTCTGTATCTATTGTCTTTTCACATTCTTCACATCTTACAATACTCATAACCCTACACCTCTTCTACTAAATAATGCTTCATTAGCTTCTTTAGGATGTTTAGCCATAATATGTTTTAAAAAGTTATTATCAGACTCATTTATGAATTTATTCTCACCTTTGCAGAAAGGACAAGCCTCTCCATTACCTATTGCTATCATCATTATCTCCTCTATTAAGATTATCTTCTTGAATAGACATTGCCTCAGTAGTCAGGTCTATCATTAATTTATCATTCTCATCATTAGCTTTATTCCATAAACCAAGTAAGGATGTTTCTCCATTCCTACTTATTCTTGGTAGTTTTAATAGTTTATTTAATGTCCATATTTTAGTTAACATCCTATTCTCCTTGCTTTTCAGCTATTTATTTAGTTTAAGTAAGGGGAGGAGAAATGATTCTAACCTCCCCTTATTGCTATGCCATTGCATTTAGTTAATTGAGGAATCGCTGACTATCTTATCACTCTTCAGTTCTATATTTTTACATACTAATAATACAGCTTCCATATAGTTATTGTTTGTGATGTCTAATAGTGCTTCAATTTGAGCGTCTATTTCATTTGGCATTAGTTCTCCTTTTTCAGTTTAATTTTATGGGAGTGCTAACTGGGCTAATAAAGGTAGGACAGTAAGATATCCTATAGGCCCCCTAGCTCTCACGATACTAGGACACTCCCAATTATTAATTTAAATGTTTGTGGGATTAGAAATATTACCACAATTTAACCAAAAGAAACCATATAAAGGAGTGATGCTTTAGACTTATTGATATTGCTGTGAATTTCACTTTATTATGGTTATAAATATTAGATTTATGACTTTAGAGACTTAAAGGCATCTTTAATTGCTTCTTTATCTCTACCATCAACAATAGTAGCTCCTGTTTCTTTAACCTTTTCCATAAAACTACTCTTTATACCAGTACATTTACTACAATTACATCTAATAGCATGTATATTTCTTTTAACAAAGCTATGGTCATCTGATGCAATTAGAATACCATCTTTAATAGTACTCTTTCCTGATACTGCTGGATGAAGAGTTATATTTTCCTTTAAAACAGGACATTCTACAACTATATAACCTTTATCACTATCATCTATTATTCTATAATCCATCTTTAACTCCTTTTGGTTGTTTTAGAAGTCTTTATAAAAATCTGAGTTCTTTCAATTATATTAATGGCTGTGTTATTCTCAAGTGACACACTTACGACATACTCTTATTATATGTATGTACCATTAAATTATTCTTCCCACTCTTCTTTATTTGGACCAAAATCAGACCAGTCTATATTAAATAAGTTAGGGTCTTCAGCATCAGCAGCCTTCTGCATTGATGTCCTGTATTCTTTATCATAGATAGTTTTTTTCTTACTTTTATCCTTCCACATTTCAGGTAGACATAATTGACAAGGCTTAATGTCTAATCTTTCGCTGTTATCACTATCTACAATAACATTATCTCCACCACATTCATGACAATCAGGATTTATTGATGTTTCTTTCTGCATTTTATCTCCTTAATTAAACTGTGGATAATCATACCAATCAATGCTTTAACCTTACCAACTATTGTTGTAGGTACATAAATACTATTACTTATACTATAAGCTAGTTTGTTTCTTGCCATTCTATCTGGAGGTGTTGGAACATATTGACCATTAACTATCATTATTCATCCCTCCTATCTAATATAGTATCATTCTCATTCCTATTAATTCTTCTATGTCTTTCTTTATAATGAGGTCTATCATCTTCAGGAAAGAACAATGCTTCTATTATTATACCAAGTAATGGTAATCCTAATATCAGTAGTATTATATATAAGTCTTCATTCATTATTCTTCCTCCTTAAATAGTTGTGATGCTTTGTATAAAGCGATAAATAGTAATATAACTATTGGTATTAGTAAAAATATAGTGTCTATTTGATTTAAGTACATGGTATTACTCCTTTGTTAAGTTAATCTAATTGTTTGAGTGCTGTTTATTTATATAATTGTGTGTGTTTATACTCTCATTTGGATGTAAAAGGAAGAGTGAGCATAGACACCCTAGATAGAGTGCCTATGCTGAAGAGATAAGGCTATACGGAAGCTTGAATAGAAGCGTTGAGGTAAGATTGGTCATCGGAAGATAACCCATCATACTGTTCTTGGTTGATGAGTTCAAAAGAGTCCCCATCATACGTGAAGTATGCTTCTTTTCCGAAGTGGTCTTTCCATTCTAGTGCCTCTTGTTTTGACAGAGGCTTTCCTTTGTCATTTTGAAGCCACTTGGTAATACGAGGGATGTCTTTGTCCTTTTTCTCCTCGTCACTAAATGTAACAGAGATAGAACTCTTTTGAACAACACCCTTGATGTCGGCTATACAATTGAAGGATGGTTTGTTTGTAAACATATAACAAGAACCGCCATCCCATATTTTGTGTTGAAAATAACATTTGATAATTGAAACCATTTGTTTTTTCTCCCTAATTTGAATTGAAAGATAACCTAATTCTGCATGTAGAAAAAGATTTCACAACGGTACCTTTACAATTACTAGGCAAGCACTAAAATGCTACAATTTTTGAAAGCTAACCTTTTTTTCTTGGATTAGTAATTAAGCTACAGTAACTTATTTACGGAACATGTTAATTAATATAGAATATATCACCCTTCAAGTACACGTGCGAATCGTTCTGCTTCGAGGGTCAGACGTTGGGTTGCTCTCCAAATAGGATAAAGAGTTTGTCCCCAATAGTTCCACAAATTGTTTTAATATAAACTTAGGTATGGGTCCTAGAGTACTGGCCTAAACGAAAATTAAAATTAAAGTTTTTTTATACAGGGGGAGGATTATATCTAAATGTGTATATTCACAAATTTTTTTATGAAATTTGTTCACAATTGATTATATTAAATATGAGTAAAAAAGAAAATAAAGATTGTTTAATATATAGACTTGAAATAAAGTATAATGAAAAAACAGGAATTATAGAGTATATAACAGAAACAATAGTAGACTCTCAAGATAGAGGTCCAATAGATACTAATTTCGACTATATTGAAGAACACTTTGATGAGGAAGATTTAAAACTTTTAGAGAGGTTATATATTGTTGGAGAATCCTAATGAGAACTTATAGAGTTAATAAGTTTAAACATACTGTATATGACAGTAAAGAAGAATTACCCCCTAACATAACAATCATACCTAACTGGCGTAAGGCTAAAATAGGTGATTGGGTATTAACAGATGATAAATGTATTATTCAAATACTTAGAAGAGGTAGTATGCTTAGAAAGAATGGAGAACAATATTATGTGGGTACATGTACAGGTACATTCCCTGTATCTGATAAAATCCAAATGTATACTGATAGAAAAGTAAATATATATTCATTTAGTGGAAATGCTACACCTGATGATGTAGTAATAAATAGAAAGAATATGACAGCAAATGAAGAACTGTTTGTTCAATATATTTCAAAAGGACTATCACCTGAAGATGCGTATGTAAAAGCCTTTCCTACTAATAATAAAAGATATGCTAGAATGAAAGCTGTTAATTTAATTAAAACTGAGAGGATAAAAACTGCTGTGAAAGAAGAACTAAAACCAATATTAGATGAACTTGATATTGATGAAAAATTTATATTAGAGAATATTAAGATAGTTGCACAAACTAGTGAAAAAGATGATACTAGATTAAAAGCATTATTTAAATTATCTGATATTATGGACTTAGAAGATAAGAATGCTGCTAAAGTACAACAGTTTACAGGCATTGCATTTCAAGGTTTAACTGATAAGATGATTGAAGAAGCAGAAAGACCTAAAGAAATTGAATCAGAATAATTGTTGGGATTGTACTAGGAGAAATAAAGGTGGTATTAATGCATTTGGTGTGTGTACTTATTTTGAAGAGCCAAAAGAAATACCAGCTAATATAGTAGATATAGGATGTAAGTTTTGGAGAGACGAGCAAATAGAACAAACAGAACTATTTTAAGGAGATAGATATGCCGAAAGTTGGTGGTAAGAAATTCAGTTATAGTAAAAAAGGTAAGGCGGCTGCTAAAGCTTATGCTAAAAGAACTGGTAAGCCTATGACAAAAGGAAAAAAGAAAACTAAGGGTAGAGTTAGAAAAGCGACTAAACGTTCAATGTATTAATGGCTAACGTTAACTTTCATAATGTTTCAAAACAGGAAGAAGCACTACTTTTAGCAAGTAAGGATTTAATTGCTTTTGGTAAACTATTCTTACCAGATGACTTTATGCGTTCTGAGACACCTCCCTTTCATTATCAGATTGCAGATGCAATAACAGATAAGGAAAAGAGACAAGTTGCTATTATACTTCCTAGAGGTCATGGAAAGACTGTACTTACTAAATGCGATATAATGCAGGCTTTTTGTTTTACTAAAGAACCATTGTTTTATGGCTGGGTATCTGCTACTGCTAAACTTGCGACAGGTAATATGGATTATATAAAATATCACTTGGAATTTAATGAAAGAATTTTGTATTATTTCGGTAGTCTTAAAGGCACAAAATGGACAGAAACAGATGTGGAAACTACAAATGGCTGTAAGCTGATATCCAAGTCTAATATTTCAGGAATAAGAGGCGGTGCCAAATTGCATAAGAGGTATGATTTAATTATATTAGATGATTTCGAGGACGAAAATAACACCATTACCCCAGAAGCAAGAGCAAAGAACAGCAATCTTATTACTGCTGTGGTTTTCCCAGCTCTTGAGCCTGGTACTGGCAGGCTTCGTATTAATGGGACACCTGTTCATTATGACAGTTTCATTAATAACCTCATCGTTAACTATGAAAAATCTGTCAAACAAGATAAGGACTTTTCTTGGGATGTAGTTCTTGAAAAGGCAATAATGCCAGATGGAACTATGTTGTGGGATAGTTGGTTTGGTAAAAAGGAAATGTCAAGAAAGAAGAAGTTTTATGCTGATTCTGGACAACCTTATAAGTTTTATCAAGAATATATGATGGAAGTTCAAAGTGCAGATGATTCAATATTTACAAGAAATCATATAAAACATTGGGATGGAATGTATTCCTATGATGAAGAGACTGATTTGTCTTTTGTTAATATAGATGGAGAATTAAAACCTATTAATGTTTTTGCTGGTGTCGACCCAGCAACAGATAGTCAAAGAAGAGATGCTGATTATAGTGTATTAATTGTAATTGGGGTGGATGCAGATAATACTATATATATAATAGACTATCTAAGGAAAAGAGGTATACCAGTTTTAGGGATACCTGGAGAAAAAAACAAAGGGATAGTTGACTATATGTTTGATTATTCCTCTATATACCATCCCAGCTTATTTGTTGTAGAGGATACAACAATGTCTAAACCTGTATTTCAGGCACTTAGAGCAGAAACAAGAAGGAGAAATGATTTTAGTGTTAGATATAAAGAAGAGAAACCTGGAACTAGAATGAGTAAAAGAGATAGAATACAGGAAATATTAGCACAAAGATTTGCAATAGGTCAGATACATTTAAAGAAAGAACATTATGACTTAGAGCACGAGATAATAACCTTTGGTCCTAGAATGGGACATGATGATACAATAGATGCATTAGCTTATGCATGTAAATATGCTAACCCTCCTATTGGTATCAAAGAAGAAAAGAAGGGTGATTTTTATAAAAAAAGACCTGAAGTTAAATCTTGGGTTATAGCTTAAAGGAGTAAATTATGGCTTTTGTACAAGAAAATGTAGTTCGAAGAGATGGAAAATATGTTTCAATAAATCCTAAATCAAAAAATATTACATCATTGAATAAGGAAGAAGTTAAAACCTATCTATTAAATAAGGAAACATTAAGTCCAGAAGAACTAGATACTATCGTAAAAGATTTTATTCCACGTGATTGGTCGACTCAAATGGGAGAAGGCTATAGTTGGTATGATAGACCTGGGTATGAGGAACGTACTGGGGATACTGAGAAATGGCGTGAAGTAAAAAAAAGAATTGGAGAAGCAGAAACAGTCGAAGAGCTGTCTAATCAAGATATTGAAAACATTATAAACTTCGAGACAGCTGTACACCGTAAAAAATATAGTGACCCATTAATTGATAAAGCATTCCTCCAAATAGCAAATGAAAGAGGAGCTCAATCAACAGAATTTGATTCTTGGGCAGGTAATTGGGATGAAGAAGAACGTACTACAGGTATTTCAGGAAAATTTAGGTTTAAAAGGAGAGAATCAATTTTGCCTCCAGAGCCAATAACACAATATCCTGAATCAATAGACCCTAATCAATTATATCCAGGTGAATATCCTGAAACACTTGCTACACCTGAAGATTTATATCCTGTATCAGAAGAAATAATAGGTGAAAATGTAATACCAGGAGGTTTTGGAAAGTTTGCTGCTGACCAATCTTTAAAGACTCAACAAATTTTAGGAAGGTATAATTCAGAAACTAAAATACCAGTATTAGATATGCCTGAATTAAGTGCTAGATTAGATAAACTTGACAGTCCATTTAGAAATATTAAACCTGAATTTTTAGAAACTCTTCAAACTGTAGCTAATAGTAATAAAAATTTTACTGGATTTAATGGAGCAAATGATGTTATTGATGCTGTAAGTGATATGATAAATAATGATAAACCATTAGCTAGTTCTAACTTTACAGATACATTGCAAATAGTTGATAGTATGGTTGTAGATAATTTAAAAAATATGGGTAATGTACTAGATGTTATTGGAGAAAGAAAAGCAGTTAATGAAATTGTTAGACCTATAACAAATCAAATGAAAAAGTTTGCTGGAAATATAGGTAATGTTATAGGAAATGTTCCAGAAAATATTGCTTCTTTTGTAGCAAGACAAGACCCTGTTACAAATGAAATACCTGGAGGAATAATAGGGTCAGGAACTGGAGAAGGATTTGAAGAAACATTTCAAAAAACATATGGTGATATGCCAGAATTACAAGAAGAAGAAGAATAGGAGAAATAATTGGCTAAAAGAAAAGATAAGGTAGCTGAAAGAGTAAAAGAGATATACGAATATTCCAAAACAGATAATAGAGTTCAATGGGAATATATTAATCAGAAAGGTTTTGATTTTTCAAATGACAATCAATTAAGTCATGAAGAAAAGGTATCCTTAGAAGAACAGGGTATGCCTACCTTTACAATTAATAGAATTACTCCTGTAGTAGAAATGTTGAATTTCTATGCAACAGCTAATAAACCAAGATGGCAAGCAGTTGGGATTGAAGGTTCTGATTCAGATGTTGCATCTGTATTTTCAGATATAGCAGATTATATATGGAGTGGCTCTAGTGGAGATACTCTTCTTTCAAATGCTGTCAATGATGCTGTAACTAAGTCATTAGGATTTTTACTTGTAACTGTTGACCCTGATGCTGATAGAGGTATGGGAGAAATTACTATACAACAACCAGACCCATTTGATATTTATATTGATAATAAATCAAGAGATATTTTATTTAGAGATGCTGCCTACATACTCATCCGCAAGATACTTCCCAAAGGACACCTAGTCCAATTGTTCCCAGATAGCAAACGTAAAATCATGGCAGCATCTTCTAATCAAGAAGCATACGATAATTATTCAGAAAAAACTATAGATAATGAACAATCAGATTTTAGTTATAAAGATATGGATAGTAATAATTCTGTTTATAGTCAAAAAGAAAATGAACTTGTAGAATTCTATGAATTATATGAAAAAGAAAAAGTAGCATATATGAATATATTTTTCAGAATTCCACCTGACCAAGAAAAAATACAAGAGATAAAACAAATGGCAGCTGAACAAGTTGAAAAGATGCGAATGGAAATGGAAGTTAGTTTGAAAGAAAAAGCATTACAGATGGAAAAAGCTGTAGAAGCTGGAGAAATGTTACCTGAAAGAATGCAATTAGAGTTACAGAAAGAACAAGAAATGATAAAAAATCAATTACAATCTTTTGCAGTAGAAATAGAACATAAATTACAAGAAGAAGCATCTAAGATAGATACTACTATTGTATCAGAAAAAGAGTTTGATATTTTAATGAGAGATAATAAATTTGAAAAGAATCTTGTTGATAATATAAAGTTCCATAAAAATATTATAAAACTTACTTGTGTTGTTGGAGATAAAACTTTATACTCTAAATATTTACCATTAGAAAATTATCCTATTGTACCGTTTCATTATAAATGGACAGGTACACCTTTTCCTATGAGTGCAGTTTCTCCTTTAATTGGAAAACAAAGAGAAATGAATAAAGCACATCAACTTATGATACATAATGCATCTTTAGGTAGTTCTTTGAGATGGATGTATGAAGAAGGAAGTATTGATACAGATTATTGGGAACAGTATTCTTCATCTCCAGGAGCATTGCTTCCTATGAGACAAGGGTATACTCCTCCTACTCCAGTACAACCATTTCAGTTAAATAATGCATTTTTTAGTTTAACACAAACTGGAAAACAAGATATGGAATACTTGGCTGGTATATATTCTTCTATGCAGGGAGATACAGGACAAACAAAAGAAATGCCATATAAGGGTATGTTAGCTATGGATGAATACGGAACTAGAAGAGTTAAATATTGGTTAAAACATAGTATTGAACCTGGATTAAAACAACTTGGAGAAGTTATAAAAGAATATTCTCAAAGTATATATACAGCTCATAAAGTATTTAGAATAGTTCAACCTAATGCTTTGCAGGAAGAAAAAAACGTTGAAATAAATGTTCCAATGTATAATGATATGGGTAATGTTATAGGTAAATGGAGAGATTATGAAACAGCAAAATTTGATATAAGAATAATTTCAGGGTCTACACTACCTGTTAATAGATGGGCTTATCTATCAGAATTAAAAGAATTAATGAGACTTGGTGTTGTAGATGATATAGCTGTTCTTGCTGAAACAGATGTTAAAGGCAAGGAAAATATTGCTAAACGTAAATCTGTAGTATCACAGCAACAACAACAATTACAATCTCAAGAAGAAAAACTTAAAGACCAAGCTGGAACAATTGAAACATTAGAAAGACAATTAGTCCAAGCTGGTATAAAGAATAAAGTAATGCAACAATCTGTTGAAGTTAGTAAGCAAACTCATGACAGCAGAAGCAATATTCTCAAGGAAGAATTAGAAACTAAAGCTCAAATGAAACATTTAAGAAAAGTTTTAGATACTGAGAATAAAGATAAAATCCAAAGAAAGGAAGATATGAAAAAAGAAAATAAAGCTTTGGAAAATAAAGCATTTTAGAATTAAATTTAATGTTTAATTAAGGAGAAAACATGAAAGAAGAAAACATACAAGGTAACCCAAAAGCAGTTGAAGATACTGTATTTGGCTCTGAAGGTGAAGATTTCTTCGGTAATCTTGAAAATGACGTTAATGGCGGCATTCAAGATGATGATGCACAAAATGTTCAAAATAAGGCAACCTCTGTTCAGCAGAGCCCTAATAAAGTAGAACAGGCTGGGCAACAGGTATCACAGGGTTCCAAACAGTCTGATTTAGAGACTATGAGGAAACGCTATAGTGATTCCAGTCGTGAAGCTCAAAAAATGAGAGCTCAACTCAATGAGTTGAAACCTTTTGTTCCAGTGTTGGAAGCGATGAAAAAAGATAGCGGTTTAGTAAATCATGTCAGAGAGTATTTACAAGATGGTGGCTCAGTGCCCAAAAATATCAAAGAACAATTAAAGTTGGATGAAGACTTTGAATTTGATATGGATGATATTGTAAATAAACCTGACTCTGATTCTGCTAAAGTATTCAATACAATGGTTGATGGTGTTGCTGCAAGAAGAGTTAATGAGACTGTCGTTCAACAAGAAAGACAAAAAGCACAGGCTGATTATAAAGTTGGATTGCAAAGGAACGCCGCTGAATTTATGAAAAAAAATGGACTAACTCCTCAAGAGTTCAAAAATTTTGTTCACGAAGCTCAACAAAAGTTTCAAACAGAAGGAATGACATTTGATGATATGTACATGATTGTTAATAAAGGAAGGGTTAACCAAAATGTTGCTAATGCAACTAAAAATGATATGCTTAAACAGATGAAGAATGTTCGTGATATTCCAGTAAGCCAAAGTGGTGCCAACAGTCAATCTGAGACATCAAATCCAAATAATGATGTATTTGATGTTTTAAAAGGGATTGATGGTGGCCTAGACGATATGTTTGAATAGAAGTCTATTCACTTGGTAATAGTCTCTATTCGAATTAATATACTCTACTTGAAGGTACTTAGTTAAGTACAGCTGATAGAGAGTTAATTAGAAGGAGACGGTCTAATGGCAAAAGATTATTTAAGCGTTATTACGCCTAATACTGATTTAACAGTTGCCGATTTTGATGGTCGTGGTCCTGGAACGAGTACTGGTCTTGCTACTGGAGACATTAGAAGAAAGTACAATTTCGGTTCACGAGTATCTGAGTTAGCAATTGCTCAAGACCCTTTTTTCCGCTTTTTAAGTAAATGTGCGAAAAAACCTACTGATGACCCTCAATTCAAATTTACTGAAAAGAGAGGTTCTTTCCATAAAAGATATGCTTATGTTATGGGTAAAGTTGGAAGCGATGGAGCTGCTGATTATACTGATAGTATACTAGAAGCATATAATGATGGTGGAACTGGTTCATCCGTAGAAGTCGGCGATACAATGAAACTGTATATGGCTGGCGATTATAACAATTCTGGAAATGTTCAGAATGTTTATGGAAATACAAGTAGTAAAATAGATGTAGGTGAAAGTGGTACTCAACCTCAGTTTTTCTTAGAAAATCAAATGATTAAGATACCAACTATGACAGCTGATGCATCTGTTACAACTTCTTGGGGAGCAAGTTATTGCTTGGCAAGAATTACAGAGGTAGATTTATCTGTTGGAGCACTTGATAGTAAATATCCTACTCTTGTAACTTGTATAGTTGTTAAAGTACCAAATTCTAGCTATATTGATTTTGCTGGATTTTTAGGTGGTAATAACTTTAGTCCAGGTGGTGCAGCAGGTGATGAAGCAGTATCAGACCAAAGTATAGCATCTAATCTTGAAAGAGCTAGAACTTACGTTGTAGGTACAGCTCATCAAGAAGGTTCTGGTTATCCTGATACTTGGATAGACCAACCCTACCAAAGCAATCATGGTGTAACTCAGATATGGAAAACATCAATGGCTATGACTAACACAGCTAGAGCAACTTCATTAAAATATGATTCTAATGAATGGGCTAGAGTTTGGAAAGAAAAGCTAGTTGAACATAAATGGGACTTAGAAACATCATTGTTGTTTGGTTCACAATATGAAGATAGTACTAATGGTATTAATTATACACAAGGTGCACTTGATTATATTACTCAATATGGTAATGCATTTAGTTTAGATATAACAACTAAGACTTCTGATGATTTCTTAGATGATATGTCTAACTATGTTGACCCAAGATATAATTCAAGTACAGCAACTGTATTCTTCTGTTCAACATCAGTTTATAATTGGTTACATAAATTAGGTGGATATTTCAAGAATAATCTTGAAGTTTCTTCAAATTTTAGGGCTGACCTTGCTATAACTGGTAAAAAGAAAGTCTTTGGAGTAGATATTACTACATTCTCAACACCTTATGGTGATATGAATGTTGCAAGAAATATTCACTTAGACGGAACTAATGTTAAAATGCTTGGTATTAATATGAAAAACTGTGCATGGCGACCATTAGTTGGTAATGGTATCAATAGAGATACTTCAGTCTACGTAGGAGTTCAAACTTTAGAGAACTCAGGAGTCGACCGTAGAGTAGATTTAATTCTAACTGAAGGTGGCATGGAATGGTCAATGGCCGAATCACATGCTATGTGGACATAAGGAGATAAATTATGGCTAATCCAATGTATGGACAAAATAAGGCTGATA
>Ga0098034_1000376_pt1 | contig 19471 bp, 14 predicted proteins | sample 2_EtaG_FD_77062 | JGI IMG/M metagenome (GOLD analysis project Ga0098034, IMG submission 77062) | Marine viral communities from the Subarctic Pacific Ocean - 2_ETSP_OMZ_AT15125 metaG | ecosystem: Environmental > Aquatic > Marine > Oceanic | place: Pacific Ocean | collected 2015-01-07
AGAAAGAGAATGTAGTTTAGGAATTATTATGGTTATTGTTGGAGCACTATTTGTGATATTTCCAGCAAAATTAGCCGGTTTAGGATTAGTAGTATATGGGTTGTTTGAGTTGTTTTGGAAGAAAGATGAAAGTGTTATAGAAGAACATCATCACCATCATCACCATAATAAGAGTACTAAAAAGAAGAAAAAGGTAGTAAAGAAAGATAAATAGTCCTATGCCACAGACAATATTTACTGGACACACAGATGCTGAAGCTGTAAACAATAGCGATAAAGGCACAACATTCTACAGAGATTTAAATTTATATTTTAATAAAAATCCAGTTACTGGAGATATCTCTGCGGTGACTGATGTTCAAGACATAAAAAGAGCGGTTCGTAATATAATCCTTTTAAATACTTGGGATAAACCTTTTCATCCAGAACTAGGGCCTAATGTTAGAGGGGCTTTGTTTGAAAATTACGATATACCTACTATAACGGACGTGGCAGCTAAAATAACAAGAACAGTAAATAAATATGAACCTAGAGTTAGAATTATAGAGGTATTAATTCCAGAACCAGAGCTACAAGTAGATACAAATACATTACGAATTTTTATATCATTTTTTTTAAAAAGTGCACCAAATATAGCTGAAGAATTAGAGCTTATACTAAAGAGAGCAAGATAAATGGCAGGGAAAACAACAGAAGGCAGAATGAATATTACTGGATTGGATTTTGAAGATATCAAAAACAATCTAAAAATTTACCTTAAAGGACAATCTCATTTTACTGATTATGATTTTGAAGGTTCTGGCATGAATATTTTACTAGATGTTCTTGCTTACAACACACACTATCAAGCATTTTATGCTAATATGTTAGCTAATGAAATGTTTTTGGATACTGCTGTTAAAAGAAACTCTGTAGTGTCACATGCTAAAGTTCTTGGTTATACACCCAGATCAGTACAAGCGCCAACTGCCTATTTAAAGGTGCAAGTACATGATGCTAATACACCATCAATAACAATGCCAGAAGGTTATTTATTTACTACAACAATTGATGGTAGAGATTATCAATTTGTAAATACGGAAGATAGAACAATAACTCCAACCTCTTCAGGAACAACAACACAAACTTATGTTTTTGGAGATGACGGTATTGGGATTCCTGTCTATGAAGGTTCTTGGACAGAAACAAAATTTACTGTAGATTTAACAGATGTTGACCAGAGATTTATAATTCCTAATATTAATGTTGACATGTCTACAATATTAGTTTCGGTACAAACAAGCTCAGTGGATACGTTTAAAGAAACATTTACTAAAGCTAATGACCTTATAGATGTTGATGCTGCGACAAGAGCCTTTTTCATCCAAGAAACAATAGATAATAAATGGGAAATTTATTTTGGAGATGACGCTGTAGGAAAAGCTTTAATTGATGGAAATATAATATCTATTAAATATGTTGTTACTAATGTGGAAGCTGCTAATGGCGTTTCTTCATTTAATGCAGGAAGTGGCATTTCAGGTTTTAGTAATATAGAAGTTACTACAATTACTTCCTCTTCAGGTGGTGCTACAGCTGAAAATTTAGCTTCAATTAGATATAATGCACCGTTACATTTTGCTTCTCAAAATAGAGGAGTAACAGCTACTGATTATAAAGCTTTATTGCCACAATTATATGGAGATATAGAGTCTATTGCTGTGTGGGGTGGAGAATTTGCAAATCCGCCTGTATATGGAAAGGTCTATATTAGTATTAAACCGCACACCGGTTCTAATTTAACTAATGTGGTAAAAGATAATTTAAAAAGTCAATTAAAAAAATATACTGTTGCTAGTATTACGCCTGTGTTTGTTGATCCAGATATTACAAAAATTATTCCAAACATTTCTTTTAAATTCAATGAGTTTAATACAACAAAGACAGCGTTGGATATAGAAACATTAATAGCTGCTAAAGTAGCTGAATATAGTGATGAGTATTTGGAACAGTTTGAAGGTGTTTTTAGGCATTCTAAATTTACAAATTTAATTGATAAGGTCGATGATTCTATTTTATCAAATATTACTACAATACAAATTAGTCAAGCATTGACACCTACATTAGCTACAATATCAAAATATACAATGGATTTTAATAATCCACTCCATCATCCACATGCAGGCCATCAAAGTATTCTTAAAACAACTGGATTTGTTTTAGAAGGTGGTTCAGATATTTTATATTTAAATGATGACGGTGAAGGGAATATTAGAACATATAAACTGGTTGGATCTTCTATGTCTTATGTAGACCTTGAAGCTGGTACAATTGATTATGATACTGGACAATTAATATTAACATCATTTAATTTTATATCTGCTGAGAACACAGACGGAACAATTACAATTACAGTTACTCCAGCTTCAAATGATATAGTTGCAGTTAGAAATCAACTTTTATTAATAGATACAACTAATTTGAAAGTAACAGGAGAATCAGACACAATAGCATCTGGTAGTGCTAATGCCGGTACAGGGTACTCTACAACAGCTACGTATTAATAAATGTCAGACTTAAAAAAGAAATTATCAACTCTGGTAGCTGAAAATTTACCAGAGTTTATTAAATCCGATCATAATGTTTTTGCAGAGTTTGTAAAAATATATTATGAGTTCTTAGAATCAGCTGAGCTTAAATTAAATAATTTAGGCTCTAAAGATTCTATTATAACTGAAGATTTTGATAGGATGATTTTAGAAGATGAAACTATTAGTAAATCATTATATAGAGATCCATCTGCTAAAGAAATCCTATTAGAAGATTATGATTGGTCAGTCGGCGGTCCAGTATTAGTTAGGTCAGGAAACCATTTTGTAAATGGTGAAATTATTATAGGACAAATTTCTAAAGCTACAGCAACAATTCGTGTTGTAGATGTTGATGACAACTCTAGATTATTTATTTCAAGTCAAAATAAATTTTTACAAAATGAGCAAATTGTTGGCCAAACCTCTAATGCGGCTGGCTACATATTCGATTATACACCAAATCCAGTAGAATCTATTTCTGACCTTATGAAATATGCTGATGTTGATGATACTATAGATTCTTTCTTTGATGAATTTAAAACAGCTTTCTTAAAAACTATTCCAAAGACTTTAGCTCCTGGAGTAAATAAGAAAAACATTTTAAAAAATATTACCGATCTTTATAGAACCAAAGGAACTAGAAAGGGGCATGAGATATTTTTTAGACTGTTATTGGATGAAAATGTTGAAATATTTTATCCAACAGAAAACGTATTTAGAATTTCTGGTGGAAAATGGTCAAATGATCCTATATTAAGAGTGCAGCAAATTAATGATACTTTATTATTAGAGGATAATTTAGAGGTTGGTGGTTCGCAGAACGATGATATATACCTTGTATTAGAAACAGGTAATCAAATTTTAAATGAAGTATCTTATTCTCAACAATATAATTTAAATAATCTTGTTGGAGAAACAATAACACAAGAGCGAGTTAATGACCTTTCTCTCCGACAAGGTGGCCATTTTTCTACAGAAGTTAATGCTACAAAAACGCCGCCAGATACTAATAGTTATCCGGTTATAGAAAAAGCTACAGGTCTTGTTGAAGCTGTTACTCAATTGCAAATAGGAACATCTATTGTTTATGATTTGGTTTTATCTAATGTTGTAGGCACTTTTATAGCAGGACAAAAAATATCTGGACAAGATAATACTAAATCAGAGCGAATTCTTTGGGCTAAAGTAGCATCACAGGTAGGTAAAATTGATACTTCTGATTCTGGACAATATTTCGTTAAAGAAGATCCTTTAAAGATATCATCCCTCCACGGTGATGGGCTGTTAGCAGAAATTGCTGAACTTAAAACTGGTTCGGTAGATAATGTTATTATTTCTACACCAGGCCAAGGATATGAAATTGGTGACAAATTGCTTGTAGATAATACCGGAACTTTAGGAGCTTCTTTAAAAGGAGAAGTTAGCGTGGTTAATGGAGGTATTGCTCCAGAAACTGGTTCATTAGAAAATGAATTTAGGCTCATCATAGAAGATGGTGGAACTGATGGAGCGGGAGCTAATGCTGGGGATGAAATTTTAATAGAAAGTGGGTTATATTTAACCCAAGAAATAAATTATGGTATGGGAGCTGAAGACCATTTTATATTAGAAGATGATTTGGTGCTATATGATACAATCTCCGGGAATAAGTTAATTCAAGAAAGAGATACCGGTATTAGAGATATTACTGATATTAGGTTGAAACGGTTTGGAGATAACTATCAATCCTTACCTTCAATATATCTGCCAGCAGGATCATCAACTTTAAATGAAGGTGCCGTTTTAGAGTCCGATGCTACAAGTATAACATTAACGTCTGTAGCTGAATTCCACTTCCCTCTACCATCGAGTCCAGGAACAATTTATATAGGCGAAGAAAAAATAAAATATTATGGAATAGCTTTAAACACTCTAACTGGATGTGTTAGGGGAGCTGGAGGTACTACAGCGTATCAACATAATGATGGATCGGCTGTTATTACTTATGATGTAGTTGCTGGCCAAACTAGAAAAGATGGCATTGTTGTAGCTTATGGTGACGGCAATATAGGAAAAATAGCAGCAACATCTATTTCTGAGCCTGGAGTACATTATTCAGCTCCGACAATAACAACAGTAGAAAACCTTTTACTTATTAATTTAACTGGAAATCCTCCAGTTGTAGGCCAAATAGTCACAAGTTCTTCTGGCGGAACAGCCCTCATTAAAGGTTATAATACAAAAACACAATTAATGAAGATATCTTCAATTAATGGAGATTTTTCTGTTGATGATACACTAACACAATCCGTTTCTAGTTTTACTGGCAAAATTTTTAGTACTGATAAGGCTGTGTTTGGTTCAATTGTTTCCGGAGCTGCAACGTTTGGGGCATATATTAATCAAGATGGATGGATATCAGAAGATTCTAAAAAAATACAAGACAGCTATTATTTTCAAGATTTTTCATATGTAGTAAAAACAGCTACATCTATTGGCCTGTGGCGAGATTCTTTATTGAGTTCAGTACACCCAGCTGGGTTTGCTTTATTTGGAGAAATTAATCCAATCCAAAGATTAGATTTGAGGATTAAAACAGTTTCAACATCTTCAGCTGGAACTGCAAGAGAGCTTCTTACTCCGCCACTATTCTCAACCTTTAAGACTATCTTTACAACTAAGCATGGTCGGCGATTAGGAACGGAAGCAGAAACATTAAGTACAGCTCCAGAAAGCGGTGTTAGTAGAAATACTGAGCTAAGTAATGATAAAGATGTTACTTTATTCCTAAGAGTGTCTATTAATAGAGAAGCTAGTTATCCTTTAGAAACAGTTGGTTATAACGGATATGGCCAGCCCAATTTAGGAAATTTTGATGAATTTAAATTCACAAACAGTTATTTGTTATCTGCTAGAAACGAAACTACTTCAGGCACAAATACCGGTTTTTATGAGTCACGACAAAGAACAACTCTAAATGAAGGTGCGATATTGTCTGCTGGAGATGCAACAATAACATTAACAGATGCTACAGAATTCCCTGCTGTCGGGACCATATTAATAGACAGTGAAGAAATTACATATACTGGCAAATCCGGAAACGATTTAACTGGATGTGCTAGGGGTGCTAATAGTACCACAGCAACAACACACACAGACGGCTCTGATGTATATAATTATGTGTTTGTAATAACACAGAAACATGGATACCGAATTCAAGATTGGTCTAACGTAAAATTGGGAGATATTATAGATTATCCAGGAAGACGTTGGTATATACCAGCACCGTCAGAAATTACAATAGAAAATGTATAAATAGTAAGATAAACTCGGAGATATGATTTAAAATGTCAGCAATAATTACCAATAAATTTAGGATTCATAATGCAGAGCAGTTTTATGAGTCTTTTGATGAAACGGCAAAAACACATTATTATCTATATGTGGGCCGGCCTTTACCATTTTCATCAACAACAGGCGGCGGGACAGATACAGTTCCTCCAACCCCAATCGACAACGTAGAAGAAGAATTCCGTAATTATCGGGATATGCTTGCTGCTAAAAAAATAACTTCAGCTGATGTTCAATTTGTGATTCCGAGACGAGATTGGACTTCAGGAACTGTATATGACCAATATATGCATGATTATAGTTCTTCTAACACTACAACTAGTGGTGCTACAAACTTAGGAGACTCTACCTTTGTTGTTATGACTGACGAGTTTAAAGTTTATAAATGTATGTGGAATAATGGTGGTGCTACATCAACAGTTAAACCTACACACACATCTAATATTGAAGTAAAAACCGGTGATGATTATTATTGGAAATATATGTACACTTTAACATCGACACAAGTACAAAAGTTTTTAACTGTAGATTTTATGCCGGTGTATGATACTTTAGGAGCTGTTACAGCTGGCACACAAACAACAGTATCATCTAGTGCAGCTGATGGTGAAATACGGCGTATTCTTATAACGTCTGGTGGATCCGGATTTACAGATGGAGATTATCATAATGTAAAAATTGAAGGTGATGGTACCTTGGGTGAATGTTCTGTTAAAATTGCTGCTGGAGTTATTACAGAAGTTACTGTAACAACTCAAGGTGTAAATTATAGATATGCAGATATAGACTTAACATCGAAACCTTCTATGGGGGGTGGGGTGACTGCTCCGGTGTTTAATGCTGTTATTGGGCCAGCTGGCGGCCACGGAAATGATTCCATCAAAGAACTTTATGCATTTTATGTTATGACAAACACATCACTTGTAGGAACAGAAGGTGCTGGAGACTTTGTAGTTGATCAGGATTTTAGAAGGGTCGGTGTAGTCCGAAATCCACAGGAATATGGTACAACTACATTAGCAACAGATACAACATTAAATGCTTTAAAAACATTGACATTTAGTGGTACTCCTGGAGCGTTCTTGGTAGATGAAGTTATTACTGGAGGAACATCCGGAGCTAAAGCTGAGGTTGTTAGGTTTGATGCTGGAAGTAAAAAATTACATTATATACAAACAGATTATAATGTTTCGGCTGATAAGAAAATTAAATCATTTACAGCTGCAGAAACTATTACTAGTGCAAGTTTAGCTACAGGTGTTGTAGACACATTAAGTAATCCAGAAATAAATTATTTTTCTGGAGACATGTTATATTGTGAACAAAGAGCGCCTATTGTTCGAGCTACAGACCAGACAGAAAATATTAAATTAGTCATCGAATTTTAGGAAAAATATAAAATGGTACAGAAAACAGATTTAAACGTAAGTCCTTATTTTGATGATTACAATGAAGATGATCAATTTCATAAGGTACTTTTTAAGCCTGCTAAAGCAGTTCAAGCTAGAGAATTAACACAACTACAATCCATTTTACAAAATCAAATTGAACGATTTGGTAGACACATCTTCCAAGAAGGTTCAATTGTAATTCCTGGAAATGTTGGGTTTGATAAAAATTATTTTGCAGTTAAGCTTCAACCTAAAGTAGGGCGCTCAAACTTAGCTGATAATGCAAGTACTGATCCAAACCTAGTATGGGAAGTATCGACTTATTTATCCACATATAAAGATACCATAATCACAGGAGCTGATTCTGGTGTTACAGCTAGAGTTATTAATTATGCTGTTGGAGATGGAACAGATGCGGATACCCTTTTTGTAAAATATATATCAGCAGGAACAAATAACACTACAAAGGTTTTTACAGACGGAGAGCAAATCAAATCAGATGGCACTATCTTTGCTGCTAATGGAGCATCTTACGGAGTTAGTGCTTATTCAGCTATATTAGAAAATTCTAGTGCTACACATACTGGGTGTGCTGTAACTGTTACAGCTGGTGTTTTCTTTGTTCGTGGTATGTTTGTACAGACTGCTGATCAAGCATTAATAATAGAGAAGTATACTAATGTACCTACTTGTAGAGTAGGATTTGATGTCCGCGAAACTGTAGAAACTTCTCTTACTAATATTGCACTGTTAGATAATGCTCAAGGTGCATCAAACTTTTCAGCAGATGGCGCTGATCGCCTTAAAGTAGAATTGGTATTAGCAAAATATAGCTTGACAGATGCAACAGACACCAATTTCACAGAATTGCTGAGATTGGATGCTGGTAGAATTATTCACCATGTTCGATATCCAGAATATAGTGTAGTTGAGGATATGATAGCTAGGAGAACTTCAGAAGAATCTGGAGATTATGTAGTAAGTCCTTTTGTAATTGATATTAAAGAGCATTTAAATAATGGCATTAATAATGGAATGTATGCACTTGAAGATGTTCCTGCTGGTGATTCTAGTAAATTTGTAGCCGTAATTAGTCCAGGAAAAGCTTATGTAGCTGGCCGAGAGGTTGAAATTCTTTCCGCAAGAACTGTAGAGTTTGATAAAGCTCGTGAAGCTGAAACTATGGTCGATGGCAATGTTTCTACTGATATGGGACAATATGCTAATATAACAAATGTTTATGGAGTTCCAGATATTCATCCAGATACATCAGCTGGCACAAATATTAAAACATTCAAAACACTACAATTGTTTAATAGACAAACAGCTAATAGAGGCCAAAGTAATGGAGAGCATATTGGTTATGCTAGAGCTAAAACGATGGAGTATTCTTCTGGCCTGGTAGGATCTTCTTCTACTAATGATACTTCGGTATACAAACTATATCTATTTGACATTAACATGTTTACTAATGTTACTATGTCAGATAACTGTTCATTAACAACCGGAACATTAATTACTGGACAAACTTCTGGTGCAATTGGTATGGTAATCTCAGGCACAACTAATAATACACAGTTCATATTAGAAAATGTTGTAGGCCGCTTCTCAACTGGTGAAGCTATTATAAGCAGCCATTCAGGCGATACAATAGCAGGCCAAACATCAATAATCTTGAACAGGAGTTTCAGCCAAGATGTTAAACAAATATTTCAAACATTTACAGCTGCAGCTGGACAAGATTTTACAGCTGATCTTTCTTTAGATGTAGAGTTTACATTATCAGGCAATTATGCTTTTGGTTCAGTAGATGAGATTGGATTAGAAGATGGTTTAGGAGTTTTACGACAAGAAGGTCCCACTGTAGCACCAACTGATTTAGGTGATAATATCCTTGGGGAAGAAATTAGTAATTCGATAGTAGGTACTAATTCTCACTATGATGAAGAAATTGTAGTAGGAGATATTATTGGTATGCCAGCAGGCCCCGGCGGTGCAATTGAAACTCGGAGAATATCATTCATAGGTACTGGATTAGATTCTAATTTAGCAACAGTTAATTCTTCTTATACTTTAGATACAACTGGAGCAGAAGCTATACGCTATAGAGGAGAAATTAAAAAACCTGGTAGTTCGTTGTCGATATGGAAAATTCCACAAAGAAATATTAAAACATTATATCCAATTGATACACAAGTAAAGGTTAGAAGGCAGTATTGGGCGGAAACAACAACGGGTGGTGTTCTTACTATAAACGCAGGTACGAATGAAACATTTTTACCATTTGCTGATAAAGATTATACATTAAGTATAATGTTACTAGGCACATCAACAACTGGTATTGCTCAAGGTGATATAGTTTCAGCAGATTCTGGATTTACTCGTACGGCTTCAAATAAAACCTTAACCATGACTAACACTGATTGGGGAACAAATACTAAAATAAAAGTTTCAGTTACCCTACAGTTATCTGATGTTAATGAAGCAGCTAAAACTGTGACGAAAATGGAAACTAAAGTTATATCAGAAAATGATGCTTCAAGTTCTGTTTATGGTCTCCGGGTAGGAGACCGGCAGCTGAGTTTAGATGTTGCTGATGGTTATAGGTGTTACAGTGTTTTTGAATCTGATAACATTGCAAATGCTCCTGTCATACCATCTTTAACAATATCAAGTTATACCGGTACCTTTTCAGATGGTGAGCAAATATTAGGTTCAGTTTCTAAAGCTACTGCATTAGTAGTTAATGATGATGCGGCCGGCACTTTACAATTTGTATATCAAACCGGAACATTTACTTCTTTAGATAGTATTACTGGCCAAACTACAAAAGAAACTGCTAACGTTGTAACAACTAATGCTTATTCGGAAGATATTAGTGAAAAATATTCCTTTGATGGTGGCCAGAGAGATGGATATTATGATTTGGCTAGAATTACGAGAAGGGGAAATGAATCAGCTCCTACTGGACAAATAGCTATTATCTTTGATTATTTCACACATTCTTCTGGCGAATATTTTTCTGTAGACTCTTATGCTAACCAAGTTGAATATGATTTATTGCCGACTTATTCTGGAGAGTCAGTTGGTGATCAAATGGATTTCCGGCCAATGGTAGGCACACCTACTTCAGCTACGATATCTCCATTCTCACATAATAATAGAGATTTTGAAGGTACTGGATCCTCTCTTACACATATACCGCAACCAAATTCGGTTATAGAATTAGATTATCAATATTATTTAGGACGTGCTGATAAATTATATATAAACGATAAAGGTCAGCTTATTGTATCAAAGGGCGCTTCAGCTCAACAGCCGGCTTATTCAAATAAAATAATTCCAAAAGCTATGATGTTGTGTGGTATCCATGTTTGGCCATATACTCGTAGGACAAGTGATGTGAAATTAACTATTCCATCAAATAGGCGTTGGACGATGAAAGATATTACTGGTCTTTCAAAACGTATAAGGTCGATTGAGCGTACAGTAACTTTATCTTTATTAGAAAAAGAAGCAGAGAATTTTAGAATTTTGGATGCTAATGGGTTTGATAGATTTAAAACAGGATTTATTGTAGATAGCTTTAAAGATCACGGTGTAGGAAATATCTATCACGAAGATTACAGTGGCTCTGTAGATAAGTTTAAAGGTGAATTTAGACCTGAGCATGATGTTCAGGCTGTAGAGTTAATTGAAGAAAATACAACAGATTCGGATCGGCTTGATGACCACTATGTAAGAAGGACTGATATGGTTATGTTGCCTTATAGTGATACTAAATTAGCTAATCATGGTAACCCATATGCTTCTAGATTAGAAAATCTTAATCCATTTAATGTGATTTTTTGGGAAGGGACAGTAACCTTGGATCCAGAATCAGATTTGTGGATTGATACTGATAGAGAACCTGCTTTTACTGTAAACGTTGAAGGAGATTATGCCCAATGGTTGTCCTGGATGGGAGATAAAACTACCCGAATAGATTGGAATTCTTGGCAAACAGATTCAGTTGACCTACAATTAGGTATGGAGACCGATGTAACCACGACCTCTGATGGCGGGAAAGTTACAGGACAAAGAGTAGATCCGACCATTGTCCGGGACGGCACCGGTGGTTTAATCGGTAGACAGAGATTCGATATCATTGAAACCGAACTCACAACTTCTATAAGTACTACAGTGGAGGGCACCGTTTCTTTAGAGCAGTCTAGAACTGGTACACAATTTGATTTAGAAGAATTCAGACAAACTAGAAGTGCTGGTGATGAAACTACAATGGAAATTATTCCATGGATGCGCCAACGTGATGTGGAAATAACTGTTACTGGTATGAAACCTAATACACAAGTTTATGCATTTTTTAATAATAAAGATGTTGGTAATTATGTAAGGCCTTCTGGTATTTCTTTAGCTGAAACTCCCCTATCAACCGCTATAGATAAATCAGCTACAACAGTTACAGTAAGTAATACGGCAGGTTTTCCTAATGCTCCGGGCGCATTGACAATAAGCCGAGCGGTAGATCCAGTTTCACCAGATAGAACTTTTGATCCGGGTGATTTAGCTTCAGGTTCAAATGACCAATATAGGTGGACTGATATCAATGGCACCGTGTTAGTCACTTCTGAAAAAATGGTATATTCAGCTAAAACAGGAACAACATTTACGATTAGTCAGCGTGGAGCTGATAATACTACAATTCGAGCTCATAGCCAATACACAGATAGTAATGGTGTATTACAGTGGCCTACAGTTTCAAGTGGGGTTAGAGGGATGCCATTGGTAACAGATTCATTAGGACAATTGCAATGTACGTTTAGTATTCCTAATGAAACTGGTATGAGATTCCCAATTGGGGATGGAGTTTTTAGATTAACTGATAGTGATTCTAATAGTAAAATAGTTGGGACTATTGATACTGCCGCAGAAGGAGTTTATCATGCTTTTGGCCAACAACAAATTAAGCAAGAAAGGATAAATTCTTTACGGCAGGGAAGAGTTACTAGAGATGATTCTTTATATGAAACTAGAAATTCTACTGATAACCCCAATTTAACTTCCAGTGCTTCGGCTACTTCTTCAGACTCCGACACTGTCTCGGTCGAAGGTGAAAGATTCCATGGTTGGTTTGATCCTATTGCTCAGACAATTATGATTCAAGAACCACAATTCCCACATGGAGTTTTTGCTACTAAAGTGGAGGTGTTCTTTGGAGAAAAAGACACAACCGCGGCCCCAGCGCCAGTTCGTTGTGAATTGCGTACAGTGGTAAATGGTTACCCAACTGATACAGCTATGCCTGGAAGCCAAATTACTCTTGAAGCTTCAGAAGTAAATGTTTCCAGTGATGCTTCTTTACCCACAGTATTTACCTTTGAATGGCCTCAGCAGCTAGATGCTGACCAAGAATATTGTATAGTATTAATTAGTTCTTCTTTAGATTATAAAGTTTGGATTTCAAGATTAGGGGAAATTGATATTGGAGGAACTTCAGCTATTAGTGAACAGCCTTATTTAGGATCATTATTCAAATCACAGAACGCTTCTACATGGACAGCTTCTCAGTATGAAGATTTAAAATTCCAACTTTATAGAGCTACATTTGATATAAGTAAAACCGGCAATTTATATATGACTAATCAGCCTTTAGGAAGAAGTGAGGGGTTTGTTCCAAAATCTGATGGAACTACAAGATACTTAAAGAAAAATCCTATTGTATTTGATACTGCTGTGAATAATAAAGCTAAAGTTAAAATGTTTGGCCATGGTATGTATGATAATATAAACAACGTTATCATTAAAGACGTACATTCAGAAATATCAGATACTACATTAAATGAAGGTGCCACATTGACAGCGGCAGATACAACTATTACATTAACTTCATCTACTAATTTCCCAACTACTGGTTGGATTAAAATTGATGATGAGGTTATAACTTATAGTGGTGTGTCTGGCAACGATTTAACTGGTTGTATCCGCGGACTAGATGGTACTACAGCAGCTACACATAGCGATGATAGTGTTGTTCAGTGTTATGTTCTTAATGGAGTACCACTTATCGAAATTAATAAAACACATACAGCTATTACCGGAATGGAAGTTGATAGTTTTGATATTCCAATTTCATCACCACCTATAAGAACAATGTCTGCCGGTGGTATAAATGCACTTATAACAAAGAATGTGCCTTATGATACACTATATGCAAAAATTAGAATGATAGATAATCCAGCTACCAGTGTAGAAACGTATGCACAAGTAACTTCTGGTAAGACTTTAGGTTCTCCAGATTCTGGTGCATTTTATCAGACCTCTTTTGTTAGAACACCAAATGCTTCTAAGTTTGAGTTCCCGTTATATGAGAATTATAATTTTACTAAACCTCATATTATAGCTTCACCTATTAATGAAGCTAATGAATTGGCAGGCAAGAAATCATTGAGATTTTCGGCAGAATTAAATTCTAGTAGAAATGAAATGTCACCGGTTATAGATATTGGTAAAGGACAATCTGGTGTTATAGCTATCTCTAATAGAATTAACAAAGTAGATAATGTTGGTGACGTTGGTGCTTTAACGGCTAATATTTTTAAAGATTCTAGTGCTCCAGAAGGTGATAATAATACAGCAATATATATGACTAAAGAAATTAATTTGAAGCAACCAAGCACAGCAATTAAAGTTATGTTTGATGCATCAGTACAATCTGAGGCTGGGTTAAAAGTGTATTATAGAATCAAGCGATCTAATTCTGAGCAGGTTTTTGGAGATATTGGTTGGGTGCCATTTAATGATACAGGCAATCCTGATGAAGAAGTGCCGATATCACTTTCTATGAATGATTTTAGGGAATATGAATTTACAGCAGGCAATAATGATGATGTAGCTACAACAACATTACCATTAGAAGATTTTTCATCCTTTGCTGTGAAGGTTGTATTACAATCATTGAATACAGCAAAGCCTCCATTATTACGACAATTTAGAGCATTAGCTTTGGCAGTATAATATGGACCTAAAAATAAAAGGACATCCTGATCTAGTTAAAGATAAATTTTCAGGTGCTGTTTTGTCGAACAATCGAGCAGCTTATGCAGCTGTCAAACGAAGGCATCAAAATTTAAAAGATCAGAAAGATCAAATAGAAGAACAAAGTAAAGAGATAAATATTATAAAAACAGAACTAACGGAAATTAAAAATTTATTAGTAGCTCTTGTAGATGGAAGAATTGATGATGGCAAATAGAAACATTACAAAAACCAATACGGTACAAGAGTTTGCTCATACTTATAACGCTACAGCTCAAGACGTAGGTGATATTGGAGATTTAAATAAATACCTTTATAATACAACACCTACGGATATAGTAGAAGCAGTTAGAACTAAAATGGGCAGAAAAGAGCTTCTAAAATGGATTTTCGTAATGACGAATGATGTGGAGTAAAGAATAATGGCAGATAGAAACGTACCAGATTCAGCTACTTTAGCTCTATGGAAAGATAGTTATAATTTAACAGCTGAAGATGTTGGTGATATTGGAGATTTAAATGCTCCTTTTTCAGGAATACCTACTGATTTGGTAGAAGGAATAAATTCAAAAATAGAAAGAAAAGGATCTATCGCTTTGGCGGTGGCTTTAGGATAGGACAAAAAAATGGCAAATGATTTTAAAAATGAAATAGCTAAGGATATAGCTATAGACACAGGAGCTTTTACAACACTATATACAACTCCTGCAGCAATGGCAACTGTTCTTTTAGAATTAGATATAGCAAATACTCATGCTACAGATGACATTACAGTTAGTGTAACTTTAACTTCCGGCGGAACTGAAGTGTATTTGGTTAAGAAAGCTCCTGTTCCGGTTGGCGGCGCTTTAAAAGCAGTATCAGGGCAAAAGATTGTTTTAGAAGCTGCCGAAGTGCTTAAAGTAGCAGCTAGTGTAGCATCTTCAGCTGATGTAATTTGCTCTCTATTGGAGGATGTTAACTAATGCCAGCTGGATATGTAGGTAATGGACCAGCACACAGAGACCCAACATCGGTTTTAGAGGATGGTGCCGTTACGGTTGAAAAATTATCTGGAGCAATTGCTGCCGGAGCAATGAGTACAACTGAAAGGAATGCTTTAACACCAAGTAATGGTTGGATAATTTATAATAGTACGTCACACACATTTCAAGGGTATGCTGATGGTGCATGGATTGATCTCCATGGTTCGTATGTTAGCATTGAATAAATTATGTCAACAGAAAGTTATATAGGAAAATCACCGACATACGGTATTTTTCAAAGACAGGATTTTACAGCAACTGGAACAGGATCACAATCAGTAGCTTTAGATTATGCAGCTGGTGATCCTCAACAACTCTTGGTTTTTGTTGTTGTTACACCTGGGTCTGGAGGTTTGGTATTAGAACCTGTTGATGACTATACATTAGATTCTCTTGGAACAACTTTAACAATTACAGCTACAGGATCAGGTGCAGCTTGGATTATCTGGTTAGGGCACAAAATAACAGGCCCTAGATTTTCAACAAGTCATATTACGAGTTTGCCTTTACTAGCAACTCCAGCAGCAGCTGATGAATTTGTAATTTATGATAATTCCGCAACAAAATTAAAACGAATAAATTTTGCAGATATAGAGGCTTCAATTAGTCCAACATTAGCAGGTGATGTTGGTGGGACTCTTTTAGCTACTGTTATTCAGCCCGATTCTGTAACATATGATAAGATGCAAGACATAGTAACCGCTAATCGAGTACTTGGTGCAGTATCGGCAGGAACAATAATAGAAACTCAAGTAGTTACTGCTATGATTTCTAATGATGCTGTAGGATCTAATCAATTAGGAGCTGTTGTAAGATTAGACATAAAAAACTCTGTAGGCGTTACAGTTAAAACTATATTTGGAGCAGGAGTGTAATGGCTGGTGATGCTTATCTTGGTAATAGCCCTCAATATGGTTTAATACACAGACAACCATTTACTTCTACTGGTAGTACTAATACCATATCTTTAAATTATCCTATAAGACATTTTAATGATATTTTAATTATCATTAATCGTACTTTTATTCCTATTGATGAATATTCTTATAATGGTGCTGCTAATAGTATTAGATTAACTACCGCACTTGTTGGCGATGGCTATATTATATATTTAAATACTTTAACGTCAGGGCCACAATTTAGTGAGTCAATGATTACGGAACAACCTGGATTGTCGCCAATAATGGATGCAGCAGACATAATGGTATGTACAGATACAGCTGGCACAAATGAAGCTAAAAAAGTGACATATAGTGGTTTTCTTGCTGCAATTAATCCAATTTTATATGGCCATGTAGAAAACCCAGCGGGATCGAATAATATTAAAATTGATACAGTAACATATGATATGATGCAAGATATGCCATCGAATAGAATATTAGGCGCTTTCTCAGCTGGAACGATAACAGCAACAAAAGTTTTTCAAGGCATGTTTGAGGATAATGCAGTTGATAAAACAAAATTAAATAATGCTAATGCTTTAGTTATATCTGATTCTTCCGGAACTCAGTTATTTACATTGTATGGTTCAAGTGTATAGAGGAATTTTTTACAATGGCTATCAGAACACCGCTGTTTACTGATCCTACAGATTTAGGTGGAATCGAAGGTGCAAACAATCTTAAAGAATTTAATTCAACCCAAATAGATTGGTTAATTTACCAAGTATTGATGGCATGGGCTGGAAACCCAGCTGTTAGTTTATCAATAGTTGGTTCAGGAGGTACTTTCCTACCTGGAGGTATGCAAGATACTCGGCTGCAAGCTGGCGCAGGCAACACACACGTTTCTTCCTTTGTACCGCAGGGCAGCTGTGATCCAGTTTCAGATGTGACTGTAAAGTATGAAACTATGAATATGTCGGTAGCTGCTACAGGAGGTGTTGCTGATACTAATAATTTAAGATATCCTGTTTATTACGATAATGGTTTGGATAAAATTCTATTAGAAGATGTTAATGATTATGTGTTAATGGAAGATGGTGATATAGTAAAATTAGAAGAAGATTCTTATCCAGCCTTACAAGCTATGTCACAGCAAGATATGTTAGATACTTTTATATATCCAGCAATTGATAAGTTAACAGCTGCTACAACAACAGATGAGCAACAAGGTACATATTTTATTAGCACAGTAAGTACTAGTATAGCAGGAAGTACAATTGTATCAGCGACTCCAATATTCCGAAATACGTTATCGGATCCAGCTGCTTATCTCGCGGCCGATATCCCAGAAGCTCAAGATCAGCCTGATCCAGCTAGTGTAGATTATTTTTTGTGGAGAATAGATCAGACAGGAACACCTCCAGCAGGCTCAGAAATTCCAGTATATGCTGTAGATATAGCTCCTGGGTTTGTAGATATACAAGATTATGATAGTGGAAATTGGGAAACTATATTGTCTGATCTGGTTAGATGGTGTGCTATTAATGATACGAATGGATATAAAATAACATATGCAATCAATCCAGCTGGAGGAGGGGTAGCAAGAGGCTCAACAATGATTAATACCAAATTGGATTCGTCTAGTTATAACACGGTACAAATTGGAGCAGATGATTATCGAGCTCAAATGTTCCCAGCAGGAACAGAAACTACAATAGGTAGTTATACATTTAAAATTATTAAATATTAAATATTATATTATAAGGATACAATTATTATGGCCATATTTACTGGCAAAATTGAAGATGTTTATTATATTAAGCCTGATAAAAGCTTAATAGAAATTATATATTCTCAAACTCCAGATGTACACCAATCTCATGCTCTTTTCGTTGATTTTGATCACCCAGATTTTAAAGATTTAGTTGATGAAATTAGTTTAGACCAAATTGAAAAGAATACTAGAGAACGACATAAAAAACAATCCAAAACATTTGGTAATGCTCTTAATTCAGCTGTGTCTGAATATCTGGAAGTAGAATTAAAGAGCCGAAAAGAAAAAATAGAAAAGGAACTTAAAGATTTTAGAGAATCTTGGTTTAATAAAAGAGAAGAAGAATATACAAAGAAGTATGGCAAATCTGCTGAAGAACATCAAAAAATGATGGACAAACAACAGAAAGAAATAGAAAAACAACAGAAAGAAATAGCGGAAGAATGGGATAAATTAAAAAAAATTTGGAGTGAAGCAGAAACCTCTTGGGATAATGCTAAATCCTCTTGGGATAATGCTAAAAAAATTGAAATTAAATTAAAGAAAGCTGAAGATTTGGCATCTAAAAAGTTTGGTGAGGCTGACATTTCTTGGAAAGAATCTCACATAATTGAAGAAAAACTAAAAGCTTCTTGGAAAGAAACTCAAGCTTCTTGGGATAAAGCTAAAGAGTTTGAAAATAATTTAAAAAATAAACATGAAAAAACATTAGATAATTTGGAAAAAGTAGCTTTAAATTTTGAAACTTACTTAACAGAACAAGCTCAAAAATTTAAAGAGTCTTTTGATGTTGATAAAAATCTAACTAAAGAGGATATAGATAAACAGTACCGCCAAATGGTGGATCATTATTCGGAATTAAAAAAACAAACAGAAGATTTGAAAGAGAGTATTGGTTTTAATTATCCTAACTATATAGATGACCTTTTAAAAAGAACTACCAATCAGGTGCTTGAAGGCCAAGAGTCGAAAGATATTGCAAGTGATATTGTTAAAAATATAATTCAAAGTAATACTGTAGCTGCATTAGCTGCACATAAAAAAGTTGATTCTAATATTTTAGAAGTTGTTATGGATAATGAATCTGAAGCTGCTAAAGAAGAATTGTTTAAATTGAAATTGGCTATTTTTGAAATGGAAGAAGTAAAGAAGAATAAAGATAAAGAACAAAAATCTAAGATAAGAAAAGCTCCAACCAAACTTAGTGTACTTGTTGAATTTGATAAATTGAATGTATAATGTATATTGTGTTAAGTGGGGTGATAAGTACAACCGAGATTTTGTAACACGTTTAAAAGATAACGTAGAATCTAATACCACATTAGATATAAAATTTTGGTGTTATACTGACCAACCAGAAAGTGAATATGATATACCTGTTAAGTATCCTTACTTGAGAGGTGTATGGCATAAACTAGCTCTTTTTGAATTTACTGGACCATCTATCTTTTTTGATTTGGAT
>Ga0098034_1000381_pt1 | contig 19336 bp, 9 predicted proteins | sample 2_EtaG_FD_77062 | JGI IMG/M metagenome (GOLD analysis project Ga0098034, IMG submission 77062) | Marine viral communities from the Subarctic Pacific Ocean - 2_ETSP_OMZ_AT15125 metaG | ecosystem: Environmental > Aquatic > Marine > Oceanic | place: Pacific Ocean | collected 2015-01-07
AAGTAATCCCTTTGAGTATTAAAATGCCGGAAAGAAATAGGCGTGTTGTCCACATCTTGCGCTAGCATCCTGCCAGCCAAACCCTTCAAACCATACTGTTGCGCCGTGGGGTCTCCTGCGTTTAATAAAACTAAATTTCCCGTGCCAATAAACGTATTACTTGTTTCAGCCTGTATCGAGCTAACGAAAGTAGAGTTAACCCCCGATAAACCAGTTTCACACAAGGAAGCTGTGATGACATTCATTATTTCCCCTGTTACCCCGTGTTGATATCCCGTTCCCGAAATAAGTGCAACCGGATCACCACTAACAACAGGAACAGGAGTATAAAAATTAACCCCTGTCACAGCAAAATTACTCCCTGTAGTAAGAGCTCCACCAACTCCCGTACCATGTAACCCGGTTATTACAGCCAAAGAATTAACAAAAGAATCCATTTGGTAAATCGCATCATTAGATTGACCACTAAAAATCATATCAGAAGCATTCCTTATCCCAGTGGGGACCGAAAACGAAACAGTTTGAACGTTATTCACTGGATCAAAATCTATACCACTACTTGAAGTATTCAAAGCATGCACGTAATCCCCAGTTGCGCCGGTAAGCAAAACATTAAGGCCAGACAAATTATTTCCACTTGCCGTTATAGACCCCCCGGGAACCTCCCACCCTTGGTAACCACTCAACGAAAACACGTTTAACCCACTTCCGTCGCATGAAGAATCAAAAGTTCCCGTTCTTCCAAGATAATCCACAAAATTAAACAATCCACTATTGGGGTTTATTTCTGTCGGTACCGAGAAATCCAACCCTTCATAATTGCCCTCCCCCAAAATGTTAGTTGTGAACTTATTATCCTCCCCGGACACCTCCAATTTTTCAACCAAGTGCAATCTCCTGCCGGACACATGAATATTGCCCCCCGCAGCCACTACTTGATTATAATCTATCGTAGGGGGCTTATCCTCTTCTTTTCCCACCCAGTAGCCGCTTACAATAGGCTTGCCGGGAACTACCACCAAATCTGTTTCCGAAAATACATTACCACCCTTAGTGAAGATTCCTATTTTATCACTTGCGGCATCTTCGTTAACCGTAAACGAAATACCACTAATACTACTCCCGTCAGACTGGGTTGTGAACCCCCCCACATCAACATCCCCTATACGAACCCCAGTGACCTGCTCAAAAAACCCTGATGCGGTAACTGTCGTATCGGCCACGGTAATTTTATCTGGAGTAAAACCACTTAATTCGGGAGAATGATAAACACCCAATACAGTATTCCTCAAAACTGTGCCTCTTTGATTCCTAACCTTCATTTTATACTGCCCTGTGGTAAATGCGGTAGGATATGTAAACTTGCATTCGGTATAATCACTCACGAATCCGCTGCATGGCATCTCTCGGTACTCATTACTCATGGTATCCTTAATCAAGATGGCGGACGTGCCAGAATAGAGATTTGTTCCCGTTATAACGCCTGTTGCGTTGGGGGCTATATCAGTAATAGGATCTATAGTGGAGATTGAAGGATTCCCATAACCAACAAATTGACCTTCCCCAGTAACATCCCCATATGTTCCAGACAGAGTCACGTCATAGGCTTGATGAGCGGAGATTGAGGCGATGTCGTTTCCTACAATAACCCTTAACGAGGTCCCTTGCGCCCCGCCAACTAAAGCACTACTCCCATACGTCCCTATCCCTAAGGCTCCTCCCGTTATAGCAGCTCCCGTTATATGAAAGAGATTACTGCCCTTCACCGTAAGCATATCACCAGCTACTCCCGAAGCAGGATTCGTGGTATTATTGTACTCGTTTAACACTGATGATATTGAGGGTGGAGAATACTTGGGAAAGAAATTCACATCAGAAGGGAAAGCTTCAGGATAATGATTTGAATAAATAAATAAAGAACCACTCCCGGTGGGGACCGCAGACGGAACTATCCCCGTCATAACTCTATCATCCACTAAATTAAACAATCCTGTTACCCCTTCTCCCCCAAATCCAACCAGATATCCACTCGCCGACAAATCGGTCTCCTTCGAATCATAAAGAATTTCTGGAGTAAAGTTTTCTCCCGATAAACGGATAGTGTCCCCCACTCCCACGTAAGTAGTGACTCCATCTATAACTTGTGAAGAAGACGCAGCGTTAGGCCCGTACCCGGTGACCTTGGCTAAAGACTTAAACTCTAAATCTGAATTCCCGGAAACAACTAAACCACTTTGCAATAAAACGCCAACCTTACCCCAAACATCCCCGCTTGGAACAGTAGTTTGAAGATTCGCCCCCACCACAGATGCCGCGGAAACTACACCATTAAAACTAACACCAGTAGCGCCCCCAAAATTTCGCCCAATAACATCTACCAATCCCCCAGTTACCTGTTGGCCCGTACTTAATCCCCACACCTCAGGAACAGGAACAAACTTGTTGCTAACGGGAGAATTTCCACTAGAAATAGACGTATCCCCATTCAAACCAGTTCGCAAAGAAGAGTGAACCTTTATTACATCCCACGATGAATCTTGGGGCACCACAACATTCAATTGCTGTTCGTTAACATTGTAGAACTCAGCAGCACCACCCCCAAACTCAACATTAGTTATTTGATGAAAATTAGACCCCGTGATAGACACCAACTCTCCCGCTTTCCCCGACCATTGCTTCAGTTCTCCCACTGTAATTTGATCATCGGGCCTTAAAATAACATTAACCTCCCCAGCCGAAACCACCGAGGTACTAGTGTTCACAAAAACCTCATTGCTAAACGCCGATTCAGGAACCTTACCCGAAACTCCTGTCGTACCCAGATAGGCCAAAGCCCCAACAGGCACGTCCCCCACCCTGACATTCTCCACGAAATTCAGATTAACCCCACTAAGTAAAAAACCGCTATTTGGATAAAGGGTAGGCATAATTTAATAAAGGACTAAACCAATAACGCTTTCTACAACAGGTTCCGGACCACTAAGAGCGCTTTGGGTTATATTAATTGTTTGCTTGACGTAATCACCGGCTGAAGACGCCAAGTTTCTACTATTTATAACACCAGAACAAATAAAACTTTCCAGCGTGGTCGCACTAGAGTTCTTAAGGTTAACCGATATTTTGGCTGCGTCCCCCGATATTGGCAAGTAACCAGTGGGATTATCCACTTCGAAATTTATATTAACGGTTTTTGGACCGAAGCTTATGTCGCTAGGGACAGTTTCGTTCATCAAGTAAACCGGACTCACCTCTGCGCTATAGTTGTACGTCCCCGCTATAAAGTTATCAACCGCACCTGTAGTAAACTCACCCTCTACCGTAGCGTGAGTCATATTTAGAATTTGAGTATTTGAAGGAGCTGCTTGATAAGTCGGAGTAAAAACTCCTCCCGCAGAATCAAAAAAACTTACTGTAGCATTAGCCGCAGTTGGAGAATTAGGGGAAAAATTAACCGAGTACGAAGTCAAAAAACCACTCGCAAAATAAAGACCGCCAAAATTCCCAGATAATTGGTCGCTCCCTGAAAAAGGGATCTCGCCCTGACCAGTAATAAACTCTTTAAAATAATCCCTTCCCGTAATATAGTAGCTAAAACTGAGCTGTCCCCCAATACCGTTACCCGCCACTTGGTCTTGGGTGTGACGCTGGGTCATCAAGTATTTGGGAGACAAACTTGTCCCAAGAGATATCTGAGCGCTAGAAGCTAAAACCTCATTGTCATTGACCAGTAGTCGTGAATTGTCGGCCGAATAAAGCACATCAATATGCCGCGGTTATAGTTTTTTGGGTTCTCACTATATCATCTAAACCAACACTGAGAGAAGCCCCAACCTGAACACCACTTATCATCGTAACCCTCATGTTTGACAGAGCGTTAAGGTCTACGCTTTCTAAAATGAGCGGATAGTCAGTTGCATTTCCCGTATAAGACAAACCAGAATTATACACATCTTCAATTGCATTTATTGATTCCGTAGCGCTTGTGTAAAGGGTAAGCAAAGGCGTTTCTTGTCCCAGCATGTATATTGGATTATGAGCAAAAGAAATTGAATAATCTGCTGCAAAAAGTTTGCCTATCTCCTCGGCCGCATCTGGAGCGGTAATTGTGGTATACAGACTAGCTAGGGTGGTATATCTTCCATGAGCCACCCCCGTAGCCACCGCAGCGGTCGTCGATCCTACCTCCGCATCACTACCTGTTATACGTCCGCTAAGGGGTAAAGTAAAACCTGCTGGGTCGTCAAATCCACCAAAAAAACCAAATGAAGCGTTTGAAGTGGAGACCGCATTACTTTGGGCGTTAAAACCATAAGAATTAAGAAAGCCCCACCCGCTTATCCCGGCACATTTAACCAAAACACCTGACCCGCTTGAGCCTATTGAATGCTTTATTCCGCTCGCTAAATAATTAATTATATTCCCGGGATAACCATGTGTCTCACCAGTTATAGTAGTAAGAAAATCAAAAGAAATATCACCGACACGAGGCCCAGCTGGTACGTGACCAAGACTCCCCTTGTTTCCCAAAACATATACTGGTTGAAGGTTATTATTGTAATTTATGGTACAATTTGTAGCCAAAAGAGTTTCGCTAACCCCATCATACTCGACTTGTACAGCCGTCTTGTCATAAAATACTTGTGCCATAATCCCTTGTTTTCCTTTATTACACTATTTTCATCTCAATATGAAAGATCTTAGGTTAAAATTGATTGCTGCATTGGAGTCAACTCCAGCCTGAAAAGATTCGGAGGTTAATAACATATTATCGAAAGAATATCTTAATAATTCTACATCAGAATTATTTTTTTTCAAAGTTATTGTAGTGTCTCTAAAAACGGTTTGTTCAGGTACAAATCTCATATTTTTTATTTCATAATCGTCAATATCTAGCGAAAAATTGACATTCACCTCTATTGGGGTACCAGCTATCACTTCAGTCGGAGCCCCTAGTCCTAGAGTATAAATAGGCACACGGGGAGTTGCGATGTCGACACTGAAAGAAGTCATTCTATTGGTAGAAAACTCATCCAAATTGACTTCCATAGAACTATAACTAGTCACATTTAAACCTGCCGGAACCTCAGAAGCGAGAGCCCAAGAATCAAACAGGCCGGTTCCCAGATCCCCAAAAATTACAGAAGTTGTTGAACTTCGGGGAATTTCCCCTATCGAACAGGAAACTGAATAGGTTTCCAAGTAGGCTTGCGTAAAATAAAGTTTTTCTGTTCCATAGTCGATTATCCCACTAAAAGGAATGTCTCCGGTAAAATTCTGCATCAAATCAAGGGGGGTGTAACCTGCCCCCCCCGATGGCAAAGTATTTGTAAGGAGCGTATTTAGCTGCAAACTGGCTGTTTGAGCCCCCTGAGGAGCATATTGTATTTCTGTAATGCCCAAATTATCCAAGGGACGAGCAACCGATTCGTATTGGGTAGAAATAGACTGAACTCCCTGTATACCACTATTGTTAATGGTGATTTTCTCAGCCTCTCTCCTAATTCTTCCTAACATTACCTTATCTTTATTTTACACTTGTTTTTACGTGTAATATAATAAATAAAGGACTAAGGGAAAATGGCTGAAAGTATTTACACAGTAAAAGATTGGGTGAGCACTACATCTTACTCGAAAAACAATATCGTTTTGAGGAGGGAAGACATCGGAACTACCGGAGTCCCCAAGACAATCAAATATTATTACGCCTCGAAAACAAACAACAACAAAACACCCCCCACCTACAATGACCAATACTGGACAGGGTACATAAACTCTAATGGAGGCTCCGTCCCCTTCTTCACGTGGACACCCTCCTACAATGTCACCACTAGCCATAAACCGAGAACTTTGACCGTAAATTTTGGCAACGGTTATGAAGAAAGGATTCCTGATGGGATATTCAACACACTAATAACCCTAGACCTGTCATTCGACCTGAGAAGCGAGACAGAAACCACGGCTATTCTGCACTTCCTTAGGGCCCGGAAAGGAACCGAAAGCTTTATCGTACAAAATCTCCCTCAACCTTACGCGGATATACCGGGAAGCGGCTATAGGAAAAAGTTCATATGTCCCAACTTCTCCAGCGCCTTTTCTTTCCACAATAACTATACAGTCAAAGCCACTTTTGTGCAAAAAAATAACTAAAAATGCCCTACACTCCGACCAAGAACAGAGCCCAGTCCTCTTTCAAGTCTGTCAGCGCGGAACTCGCCAACCTCAACCCGTCCGCGATTGTGACCTTCTTTGAAATAGATGTCACCAATGTAATGGAGTCAAACAATATATCCAATCTCGGGGCGGAGGCAGACGCTTACGGAGTGACTCAAACCGTTCAAGATAATATTTTACGTTTCCACAACAGTATTAATGTTTTCAATTCATTTTTAAAATGGCAGGGAAACACCTACTACCCAGCCCCCATACAAGGAGAACAGTTTGAAACTTCCTCCCGCGGAACACTCCCCACACCAGTCTTAATGATAGCAACCCAAGGCTCTCAGCACGACCTAATGGGCCTCCTCAGGCATCAGATAAGAAAATTTGGAGACATAGTGGGGGCTAAAGTGACACGCATAAGGACTTTTGCTAAATATTTAGATGTGGATAACTTTTTAGCGGTGGACGCTGATGGTAACGTTTCTCCAACCGTGTCACAAGATATGGCTACGGAGAATTTGGCGGAAATACCGTTAGGCTTTGAACCGGATCCTTATGCGGAGCTTCCTCGCGATATATACTATATAGAGAGAAAAGAATCAGAAAACAAATCAATTTTAAGATACCAGCTTTCCTCTAATTTGGACTTGGAAGGAATACAAATTCCTAAAAGAATGATATTGGCCAACCGTTGTATGTTCGATTATCGCGGACCCGGATGTTGGTACCAGCACAAGTACGAGACTGAAAGCTACAAAACAGTGTCATCGGTTTGGGCTGGAAGCGGGGCAGGAAACTGGACTAATGCAAGCGCCAGAGACCAAGTTATAGCTAATGGAGCATACAGTGGGTCCCCTTACCAGATAGAGGTCGACCCCATCAATAATATTTTCCACGCCGGTTACGTTATTAATTTTTCAAGTGGCGCTACCTATACTCTAACTAACAATATTTCTCTTTCTCCCCCGTCCTCCCAATATCCCGTCGGATCCACCGTACTTTTCGGATCCTTAAGTGGGTCTATTGCTAATGACGAAACAGGAACAATAAACTACAGTTATAATACCCTTACAAGCAACACATCTAACGCTGAAATAACTGTTGCCTTAAGAAGTGGAGGAGCCTCAAGCACTAATCTAAACTTCTCAATAGCTAACTCTCCCGCTTTCCCCGTGGTCTCCAAGGAAGAATATGAATTAAAATTTAATTTTACTTTTCTTAACGTCTCTAGCGTAGAGTATCCCCATTTTCAAATTCAAAACGCCATTGATATCGACAGTAAAGTAGGATGGAAGCAAGGGTGGTCACAAAGGACAGCAGCCACACAAGAAGGAACCAATATATTGAGGTTTACAGTTGACGATAACGCCACGGGAACGGGAAACAATGCCATGTTGGTAGCATACAACAGCGAATACGCAAACTGGAAGATAACCGACGTTACCCTCAATAAGGTGACTTCAAGACCGCCAATTTTAAACAAGGCTGGATTAAATTATGGCGACTACGGAAACACCCTGCTACCCAGTGAAGCCCCGCCAGTAGCCACCGACAATGACGAAAAAATAACCGAAGCGTTAGGCCCCCAACTCCAAAAATCTAAATTCGATGACAAGGGCCCATGGAATACTTCCATTCAGTACGAGATAGGACATTATGTTTATATATTAAAAGATGATTTGAAATATTATTATGTCTGCAAAAAAGCCAACTCAGGATTCCCCCCTCCCCATTCCTCTTACTGGATAGCGGACCAATGCTCGAAAAGCCTTACTGGGTGCCGTTTAAGGTGGGGAATCAAAGGCGGAGCAATCAAAGGGCCCGACTGTGTTATAGGGGGAGCTGCTGCGCCGGACAGATCGGGTGGCCTTCCTTACGGGGGGTTTCCTGCAGCTACGCAAATACAACAAACCTTTAGGTCCCAATGAAACTAACACAACACATAAAAGAACACATTAAGTCTCACGCCTTGAAAGACTCCCCAAACGAGTGCTGTGGTTTGATAGTTAAAAAAGATACCGCCTATAAAGTTTTTAAATGCCGAAACATTTCCACTTCCCCGCTAACCAGCTTTTCCCTAGACCCACTGGACTACCTGAAGTGCTCCTCCCGAGGAAAAATAAAAAGCGTTTATCATTCCCACCTAGAAGAAGAGGAGTTTTCAGAAGCGGACAAGACAAACAGTTCCTATCACAATGTTAGCTACATAATGTTTAACATTAAAAATAATTCTTTTCGGGAATTTAACCCCAAAAAGCACAAGACTCTGTATCTCAACAAACCCTTTAAGGTGGGGGTAAACGACTGTTTTACTTTGGTCCGAGACTATATAAACAAAAACACACAGGCTAAACTTCCTCAGGAGGTGTGTGAAGCTTATTCTTTTGGAGCTCAAAAAGAAAACCTACAGAAAGCTATAGACCTTATTGACGAAGTAGCGGTATCTTATACCAAAAAAGATTTCCTAAAGGTAGCTGTATCCCAAATGGAGGACTTAAAAAAGAACGATATTTTAGTGATAGGATTGAGGGAAAACGATACTCCACTTCACTTAGCAGTGTATTTAGGAAATAATATGGTTATCCATCACCCCAGAAACAAACATGTTACTACAGAAAGGGTGAGCACCTCCTTTTCCAACCGAATAATTTACGCCTATAGACCCCAATGAGAAAACTAACACACATAACTTTGCATGGTGTCCTGTCGGAACAGGTAGGAAGACAACATTTTGACTTGGCTGCAAGCAGCGTGGGAGAAGCTATGAGAGGGATTCAGGCCAACTGCAAAACGCTCTATAAATCTCTTATAGAAAATGACGAGAAAAATATTAAATACAGGGTATTAATAAACAAAAAAGATTTCTTGGTAGAAGAAGGCAAAGACCCAAACACCGAAGAGGGAATCAGGTCATCAGAACTGGCGATGAAGTTTAAAGAGCTTAAAACAATCGATATAGTTCCGGTAATGGAAGGTGAGTCATCTCAGGAGAAAAAGGCGGACTCAAAATCTATTTTCGCAATAATTGCCGGAATTATATTAATAGCTATTGGGATTTGGATGGGAGGCAATCCTTATTTAATAATGGCAGGTATAGGGCTGTTGGCAGCAGGAGTATCTAACCTCCTTACCCCCACCCCTAAATTTGAAGACGTAAGAGAAATTGAAGGGGGAGGGAAACCCTCCTACATGTTTAGTGGTCCCCAAAATACCGTAAGGGAAGGTGGCCCTGTTTTTGTAGGGTACGGCAGACTTCTAGTAGGAAGTCATGTCATTCAGACCTCTCTGGATAATCTCGATACAGCCGCAGACATTCTCTTAAACGATACATGGGGGGATACTAGCTACGGACTAAGGTATAAGGTAACCAATCCGTCAGCAGGAGAACGCTTGAAACGACGAGTACAACACGATTCGGACTGGACGGGAGGTCCCACAGGATAAGGAAAAAAAATTTAAATGGGAGAATATGTAGAACAAGGAAGACCTCAGGTAACTGACATAGGAGCTGTCGCAAGCGGTGGAAATACCGGCATCCCCGTTGTTTCTGAATCCCATGTAGAAGTTGCGGATTTACTGTGTGAAGGCCCCATACACGGTATTGTAAGTGGGCGTTACGACTATTATGGAACGAAAGGTGAAACTGGATACCAAAAAGTAGTGACGCCGGACGAAGGTTCCCCTTTCGGAAGTTATGACCCCAATAACCGCTACACCGCTAAAGGAACCACCTCAGATCCAGAGTTAGGCTTTTTGCGATCCATCTATTGGAACCAAGTACCGGTTGTTGACGAAGACGGTTATTATAATTTCCAAAGTATTAATGTCGAATGGGTCAATGGCGAACCCGAAGGAAGCTTACCCGCTTTAAATGCCAATATGGGAGGATTAAGTGCTTCTGAGATTTTAGACCTAAGCGTTAACCGAAACATAGGGGAAAGGCTCTATGGGCCCGATATCAAAGGAAACGCCAACGCTCCGTCATTCACAGCTGGCGCAGAATTAAAAGACGGAACCAAAATAGATAAAAACGCCAAGACCTATACTGTACTCAACCGCGAATGCAGTTCGTTAATCGTTAATATAAAAGTATCAGCTCTTAGCGAAAGCATTCGAAATGAAAACGCTCCAAAAACCTTCAAAAGAAACCGCCAATTAGCTCCCAAAGGCAACGCTGCGGTAGGGTACGGTGATATAAAAGCCCGTACGGTAGAATACTGGATATATTATCAGCCCGTTTTTGATGAGAAATTCAACATGCCTTCGGACAGTGAGTTTAAAAACCCAACCGCTAACACCAAAGTAGACGTAAAGAAAAGACAAACTAAATGGTTTGGCCCAGTGACAGAAAGGGTGTTCGGTAAAATAGATCAAGGATACGTTCGTTCAACAAAAATAAATCTAGAGGCCGGAGCAGGGGATTACAAAGACGAGGATGGTTTCGACGGGTGGAGAATAAGAATAGTAAGGCTTACCCCCGAACCGCTTACCTCCTTTTTTAGGGCGGTAACTTTTGTGGACTCAATCGTAGAAATTTACGGAACCAAACTGCGCTATCCCTTCAGCGCAATGGTATATTCTAAATTTGATGCATCCAATTTCAGTCGAACTCCCGCTCGCGCTTACGATACGAAACTGCAAAAAATAAAAATACCAAATAATTATGACCCTATAACGAAAACCTACGGTCAAAGCGGGGGGATTAGCCCCACCACCAATCCATCAAATAATTACGGAACTGATCCTAACAATTTTTGGGATGGAAACTTTGTAGAACAGAAAGTGTGGTGTGATAACCCAGCTTGGTGTTTTTACGATATGCTCACAAACCCACGATACGGATTAGGGGGGTATTTAAAAGAATCGGAAATAGACAAATGGTCTTTGTATGAAATAGCCCAGTATTGCGATGTCCTTGTGCCTGACGGATACGGGTCGGTTGAACCACGATTTACCCTAAACCATCTTATAATATCGAGAGAGGAAGCGTACAAGTTAATGAACGATTTGGCGTCGGCCTTTCGTGGGTTAACCTATTATTCAAACGGTTTGGTTTTTGCAGTTCAGGACGCCTACAAAAAACCCATTTACCAACTTAATAACTCGAATGTGGTTGACGGAGACTTTACGTACGCATCATCCGCCAAGAAAGCTCGTCATACGGTGGCTCTCGTTAGGTACATCGATAAAAGAAACTTTTTCCAACCCGCCATAGAATATGTTTCTGACGAAGAAGCAATCAAGAAATACGGCATCCGCCAAATAGAAACCGCCGCTATAGGGTGCACAAGCCGGGGCCAAGCCCGAAGGTTTGGGCTGTGGATATTGGCGAGCGAAAAAGACGAAACAGATTCGGTAAGTTTTAAAATGGGAACAGCAGGAGCCTATCTTAAACCCGGCGATATAGTTCAAATTTATGATAACAATATAAGCCCGCTGAAATATAGCGGCAGAACCAACATAGTTAACGGACTGGCATTCGCTGCCGATCCCGGTGAAAGCGTTATAGGCAATACTGCATATAATAGTGTTATATTAGATTCAGCCTTGAATTTCACCGCGGACAAAGCTTACAAATTCTCCCTACTTACCCCAACATACAACTATGACGCTAGCGTAGAGGGGCTAAACTCAAGCGAAATAAGAGAACTCAAGAGAAGCAACCTGCAAACCTTATACTTCAGTGGAGCCCATACCACCACCACGACAGGAGACTATCGATCCGATTTTGAACTAGGGGGAAGCGGGGTTAACACTCAGATCTTCTTCAAGACGGGCTATCCATTTGATCAATCCTATTTTGCTAACGCGGACTTCGACGCACCCACCGGCAATCAACTAGATTTTGATAATTATGTAATAACAGGGTACATCAACAGTGGCGTAAATGTGGATGGAAACTCCAACACTTCAGTCGAATATTCTGGAGGATATTTTAACGGAGAAAATTTAGTGTGGAGCGTGGAACCATATGATGAAACTGATAAGGAATTTTACAGCGGAAACTTCTCTAACTTCCGAATAATAAACTCCAAAGAAAACACCGACCAGACTTATGACATTTCGGCGCTTTCCTATTTTAGCGGAAAATATGACAATGTTGAACAGAAAGTTACCTTCGAAAACCCACTCCTTAAAAACGTGCCGAAATGTGTAGACCAAGCGGGCATTACTATAGGGCGCAGGGACCCACTCATCGGAGGGGTAAAACAAGAACCATATGAGCTTTTAAATTTTTCCTTCTTGACAGTAGGTTACAGTTCCTATCCCGGCACCGTAAACAGCGGAATAGATTATTTGGTTGCCATCAAAACCGGCAAAGACTTTACGACAATCCCCGGGGATACCCCAACGGATCTTGGATATAACGGTACGAACGCCACGGGTTATAAACTTTATCATGAACCATACCACCAACTGGTAATACCGGGCTCTGATGAATCCCAAAGACAGTTGGACTCCGATGGACTTCCTTCGGACATAATAGAAGGGAACGTATTTATCTCGGAACAAGTAGATCACTATCTCAGTGTCTTTGCCATCTCTCCTTACGGGGTGTTATCTCCTTGTGGTGCCACGGGGGTACTACTTGAAAAGGACATTATAGGAACCCAAAGTTTAGTTAACGCAGTTGATATTTATGGGCTAACAACCTCCGATATTCCCATCGGACCGGGGGGAACTCCCGGAAAAAAACCCACCCCATCTAACGCTATATCCATTCCCGGAAACACCCCCAACTTCAACTGGCAAGTGGGAATTAACACGCAGTTTGACGAACCCGGAATTTATATAACCAACGATGAGGTGGAATACCGAATAACAATAAGGGAGCCCGCGAAGGAAGAGGTGGGGATAAACTCACCCAACCCAAATATATATTTTGAATTTACTGGTTTCAATTCGACCGTAATGGATTCTCCCTCGTTTACATTCGGAACCGATTACAATAACCCTGATATTTATGACGCATACAACCACTCGAACTCGGTAGCTGGAGGAGGAGCAGCCAAAGGGAAACTATACTTCAGAAACGATGCAAGTGGGTATTTAGTGCAGTCGGGACTTTCATTGCCGATTCGTAAATTTGACATTGTGGTGGAAGCTCACGACTTCTACGGAAGAACAAGTGTAGGAGGTTCCTCAATCGAAACCACCAAAAACTCCAACAGGGTATACGACAACACCATAAACCCGACCATCTCTTCTGAGAGCAGTGAGGGATGGGACTATAGAAACAGCCAAGGCTACGATATCCTAGGTTGCTATATACAACCAATATCCGGAATAGTATTCCCCACTTCTGGAAATTTATTAAACAATGCCCACGTTTCCACCGAAGAAGCCTTTAACCGAGACTACCCTTACTTGGCATCGATAAAAACCTTCCCTAACGGGTGGACCCAGTTGGCTATAGATGAATCCGAAAGCTCTCAAGAAGGCAACTTTATACTCAACCGAACTCAAATTGACGATATATTTGCTGAAGCGGCTGGAATAGTTTACTATTATACCACAGGCAACGAAGACGTGGTGGAAGTGAATTCTGCTGGAAATGCTATCACCAAACCAGAAACCGAAACGGTAGCGAATAGGTTAGCGCTGTGGCGTGCACCTCAATTTACAATTGACCCAAGTAAAATACCCTTGTCTATAAGTGGTAGAAAGTTTGGAAACGTACCCGGTACCGAAGGGGGTGCCGCTCAAAAAGCCGCCAGCGTATTGATTCAACCCAACACCGAGACGTTAGATGGAGTTGATGTTCCCGGCTATAACGAAACCAACAAAGAAAATGCAATCGTTTTTAGAGATTATATACTTTTGGATCCGGGGCAAAAAGTTTCTGACCTCTTAAGAATGCTGCCGGGGGCTGGTCAAAAATCAAAAAATGTCAATGTCGACAATGCCCAGTTCTGTATTGGAGCTTTTGATCAACTATCTTACCTCTCTCACTTTAACAATGATGGATCCGCCAAGACAAAGACAGTAACATATACCTCAAAAAACCCAGACGGAGAGGGAGGGTTTATAATTGACCCGAACGCCACATACGACGTCCCCACTATCTTTACAGACGGAAATATTAAATTTTCAAAGATTGGAAGCAAAGTAGAAATTACTAACGCGGCCAACGACAGTATAGGATTTGGAGGAAATCTGAACGCAAGATACAAGACCACCGAAAGCCCAACTTCATTTCTTGTTGTCGAAGAAAGTTTAATTACAACCAAAGATAAAGATTTAAGCTATAAAGCATGGTTTGATTTTAATTTTCAACCCCACCTAACTAAGGGCGGAGAAGCGTATTTCCCTACGCAATACAAACAGAAGGATTGGTTTTTAAGTGCGGAAAGCAAGTATGTGATGGGAAGCCTCTACGCATTGACAAACGCCGGGATAGCGCACTTCGACAAAAATGAAACGATAGGAACCCAGAATATAAAACAAGGATACATTCTAAATGCAAGAAACATATCAAATATACAAATAATAGAAAATCGCGTAAAGGGTCCAGCCCTCAGAGACCCAATAAACCATTTTCGCGATAAGTTCACGACAAGCGAAAGTATCGGAGTACATTCTATGTGGGCTATGTTGTACTCCACTATTATAAAAGTCTCTTTCTATGAACCGTTAAACACAACCAAACAACCCACCCCTATCCTTCAAGTATATAGCAACGTGGGGCTAGAGGATACCGAACAAAACTATAAGACAGCCCACTACAACTTCGAAACAGCAAACCTAGACATGCCTCACAGGGACGCGTATGGAAGGCTAACAATGAGCGCTGAAGCGATGGGGGTCGGGGTGGGTTGGGCGTATATAAATGCGGGAGATGTTTTCATGTTCTCCAACTATCAGAACCAGCCCCAACCAAACGTTAGAATGATAACCGATAGTACCAGTGACTATGCAACATCCATGAAGTTCGAAGTGACGTTTGGTCTCTCAACGACACTTGGTTACGACGCAGCTGAGCGTAACGAGTATCAGTCGAGCCCCCCAGCTTTTCCCACTAACCTCAAAATTGTGTGCGGATTTTTAGAGAACTCCTATCACAGAAACGTATAATACAGTAATGAAAGCCGAAGTATTTGAAGGTTCAATCCTCAGAAACTCAAATAAACTCTATATAGTTTCTAACAATAGAAAAATAGCCACGCCGCATAACGCCCTTTTAAAGATAGCCTCGAATGAAACATTGTTTAAAATAGAAAGCTCCGAGGAATTAAATATCAAGAGACCTTTCACTTCCCCCGAGGAAAACGAAATAAAGATAAAAGGAAATTATAACTACAAAATAACGCCGGGAGACAGTATTGACCTTTACTATGAGGAATGGAGAGTTTCGGGTGTTGAGCTAGTTAAGGGAGGCTATAATCTGGATGTGGGAGAAATCCTTTACTGTCAGGAAGGAATCGTATCTAACTCCACCCAAAACATTACGGGACAACAATGCGAGATAAGGGTGGCAAAAGTCACCGAAAAAGGAGAAGTCTCCCAAGTGGAAATACACAAGGCGGGGGCATACACGCAGATTCCTGAGGGCAAAGTAACTGCCATAAACGAAAGGGATATTCCCGTTGAAGTAAAACTCCAATTCGAACCAGCGGAAAGCACCCCCATGGTTCAACGAGAAGTGGAGAGCATCAAAAGTACCCCTATGGAATCCACGCTTAGGCTTTCGTATAGGCTGCCTCTTGGGGTAAGTGTTGGCGAAATGATGCTAACCAAACAAGTCATATATATTGATCGCGAATTCAACTTTGAAGATTGTTATTGTAAGGTATGCACCATCACAAAAGATTTTTCCCCGAAAAATAACCTCCCCTTGATGGCCCCCAACAGTCCTAACGTGCATACCATCTATAACCACGCCATCGAAATGCTTGAACAGAAGCTTTCGCAGATAGAAAACAGACTTAAAGAACTAGAGAGAACACGTCACTAAGGTCTTGCATTCTGAAGCAGTCCTCCCGGTCGTTGCTGTCTGGCTATCTCACTTAAGACGACACCCTGCAATAACTCGGCCATATTCTTGTTGTCTTGTGCTTCGTTATTGGTGTCTCTCTCGTCCTGTCCTCCATCAGAAAGCGGTTCGGTACTTGAGCCAACCTCGGCCTTGCCGCTCTTGTCGATATTGATATTGATTTTTACATTGTTGGTTGTCGGAGCAGACCCAGACACGGCCCCTCCGTCACCCCCCACGAAGAAACCGCCACCTGCCCCGCCGGGAACATTACCACGATTCAATTCGCTCATGAAGTTTACACCATGAGTCCTGACAGCCTCGGGGCTCATCACATATTCGCCACCCATTAACATCGCAGGAGAAACTCTTCCTCCTCCACCAAACTTGGGAATTGCGCCTCCTCTTGCGGGACTCCAAGTGGGAGATTGGTCTTCTATAAACCCAGCATCTCCGGGACTCCCTGTACTATTTGACACCCCCGACCCTCCTCCAAAGCCACCCTTCATATAACCACCTCCGATTATCATCGCGGCATTCATCCATGCTCCTACGGTGCGGGCATTTTGCTGATCAAAGTGAGCCTTAAGGGTGTCCTCCTTGTTCTTTTTCCAATCAGCGCGGGTTTGCTGGTAGTCGGCCATTTTCCCTTCCTTGCTGAATATCCTAGCGGTTTGTGGGTCGCCTTCCCGCAACATGCCTCTAGTGGATAGGAGGCTACTCGTTTCGAAACGCCCCTCTGTCGGACGAGCTCTTTCACTAATCAACTGACCCGTTACCGGATCGCGCCTATAATAAACAAAAGCCTTGTTTAAGGAAACACTTGCTCGGCGGCCCCCACCTCTAATAGCATCGCTCCCTCCCGCATCGGGATCGGCTCCCCCGAAATAACCATATTCATCTCTTCCCAATCCGTAATTTCGGGAAGCTTGTTTGGCGGTTTTGTCGGGGCGATTTAGGTAACCTGAAGCCATGCTTGCCGCCGCTGATATGCCGTACATTTTTGCCATGTCCATTCCGGTAAATTCCCCACTACCAGCGGTAGAGCCTCCCTCTGCGTAATGAGGAATAGAACCTCCGCGACTTCCTCCACTATTTATTGCATTTAAAGTACCATAACCAATTTTCTGAGCAGAAGATTTCTTTATAACATACTCTCCTCCACTCATCAGCGCCGGAACATCATCCTTAAACCCCGATCCCCCAGCTACTACCCCTCCTCCTTGGAACCGTGGAATATACCCACCCTGAGCGTTGCCCCCCATACTCGAAAACAACATGTTAGTTGCCATTTTGGCACTAATATCAGAGATGCTGTTTAATATACTATCGGCGAAAGCCTTTAGAGCCTCTTTCCCTGAAGACGCACCACTTGATATAGATTTAAAAGCGTCAGCGAAAGAAGATTTCATTGTCTCTGCGACACCAATCACTCCCTCTTCGAACTGGTCCATATGATCTTGACCATTGTATAAGAATTGATCTCTGAAAGCCTCCATCATATCTCCGGATCTTGCGTCTCCCCTCCTTCTACGCGCAAACCTATCAGCCGCCCTACGACCACGTAACTGATCGGAAGTAATAAGACCTTTTTTATAATATCCTTCGGCTTTTTCTCGGGCTGTTGCGGCTCCGCTAGCGTCTGCAAAACTTACTAAATCACTGGCTGCATCCCTTAAGGCATCCGTGAAAATTCTTGTAGTGTCTACAATATTATTGTTCGCACCAGTAAAATCCTCGTCAAGTTCCTTCAGTGTTAACGCAATGTCTTCAGCGGCTATATCTACTGCGTTTAAATTTTTGCCTTTAAGCATTGAAACTCCTTCCGCTCCCCATTTTTCATCTATTTCCGCCTCCGTCATGCCCGCAGCTGCCCTTCTCGTCTCCATTTCTGATCTGCGAGCAGACATCACATCACCGTACCCAGTTTGACCCTTACGAAAGCGCACTTGGGCCTCCCTAGTTAATTGAATGGCTATGAGCGCCTTCTTCTGACGGGCCTCTGCTTTAGCGGCTTCGTTTATTTCAATTTCAGCCTCATAACGTTCTAAAGCAACTTTTTTGACTTCTTTGGCTGTCTCCAGCGTATCTAGTTCAGTGGCTTCTATCAGCGCCATTCCCTCGACGGTTTTCCCCATTATATTAAGAAGCTCCGGCATCACCGTGGTTAAAGCAGCTAATGTATAACCCTGCTCTCTGGGCAACTCGGCTCCCGTTTTGCTTGCCGCTGCTGTTAACACGTCCTTTTCGTCAAGATATCTGTTTATTACCTCACCTTTATCCTCTGTGGTTTCGGCGTCTTTAAACTCTTTAACTATTCGTACCAATGTCGCGTTGGCACTTTTCATTCCCTCCAACCGAGATGTCCCGCCTGTTTCTTTATCGGTACCGGGGGCAATCTTGCCTTCTCTTATTAATTTTATAAATTCGTCACCCGCCTTACCTCCCGCTGCGGTTTGAGCCTTAATGGCGGATCGTGTTGCTTGCGCTCTTAGAGTCTTTAAACTGGTTGTTTTCGTCTTCCCTGCTAACTTTATAGCTTCATCCTCTGCTTCCACTATCATAGCATGACGAGTTAGATAGGTACCTTTTTGTATTTTTGTGCTCTGTTGGCCGAGCTTAAATATTGAAAGCTCCTGTTTATTTTTCTTCGCTTCAAGTTTGTAAGCTAAGTCTGCAGCTTGACCCGCTTTCAAGAACTTGACGTTAAGGAGGGTAACGGATCTGGCCAGTTCTAAATTTCCATCCCTAAGAGCCTTGGCTTTGTCCGCTCTATCCTCTTCAACTCTAGTTAATTCAACTTCGGCCCTGACAAACTCATCAACATTTGTATAAGCTTGAATAATAGATTCTTTGAATGCTTCAAGCTGTTCAGGATCTAACATTGCGGCCACTCTATGACCAAGAGATGCCGCATCCTCCCTGTCCATGCCTGTAGCCCCCGCCAAGGCATCTGCAACCGGCATCCCTCTAAGCTCCCCAGCACGTCTAAACATTTCTGCTTCTAGGTGTCGGGGATCATCCCGGAACGGTCGATTCATCATACTCGGATCTTGGGCCAACTTCAACATACGATCCCTCACGCTGAATTGATCGGTTTCTCCCAAAAGAGGAAGGAGGCCCCGACCGACAGCTCTTCCAGCTTCCGGACCGGCACCCATAAGGGTTTTTTGCCCCGTAATTCTTTTATGTTCCTTTTTCCAT
>Ga0098034_1000382_pt1 | contig 19263 bp, 40 predicted proteins | sample 2_EtaG_FD_77062 | JGI IMG/M metagenome (GOLD analysis project Ga0098034, IMG submission 77062) | Marine viral communities from the Subarctic Pacific Ocean - 2_ETSP_OMZ_AT15125 metaG | ecosystem: Environmental > Aquatic > Marine > Oceanic | place: Pacific Ocean | collected 2015-01-07
AAGCAGTTAAAAGTTTTCAAAATAAATATCCTAAACTACAATTAATTTATGTTAATTGGATTAAAGATAATATTAAATTATCTAAACTACAAAAACTTCCAATAGGTAGGAAGAAAAAATTAGGAGGATAAATGCCAGTAGAAGAGTATAAAGACTTCCATATTTGTATAGGTTATTCTTATAGTGGGAAGACACCACATTACAGAATATGGACTAAAGACTTTGTTGATTTATCAACTGAAATATTTAGGTCAGTTAAGTTAGCAAGAAAATATATTGATGAGGAGTTAGTATGAAAGTTAGATTTATAGACCATGTTAATCATGTAAGATATAAAGAGATTGAAGTTAAAGATATGAAACAAGCAGAAGAAATGATAGAAGATAATAGTATCTATGATGACTATGATAAGTGGGAGTATGGTAAGTCATATGATGAAAGTTATGTTGAAGAAGTTAAGAAGGATAGATGATAGAGATATTTTTAAATGCACCAATAGAAATACAAATGCTACTTTTATTTGGTGTACTTGCAATAACATGGAGTATAATTAAGAGAGGATAACATATGGGTAAGGTAAAAGAATGGGCTACTGAACAAGCCCAAAAAAAAGTTGATAAAATACTTGGACATTATATTCAAGGTACTTATAATTTTGAACAAGCAAAGACAGAAATTTTAAAGGTTGATAATTTAGAATTAATAAGTATTAATGAGGATAATATTGATGAAGTATTATTGTCACAAGTAAAAAAGAATTAAAGAATTTGATACGATAGATTAAATTTTATTTTATCAAATATGGTTAGGGTATAGAAAAGTCTAAAACACCGAGAGGGACTAGGACAATACAGGAAATCCTATTAAATTTATTCCTGTCCCAATGAATTGACATTGCGGGTATAAAAAAAGCCATAGCTAACAACAACAAATGGAGGAAACCAAATGAGTAAAAATAAATTTGGAAAATCTGTTAAGGTAGAGAATGCTTATGCAACATACCGAATAGATAATCCAAAAAATAATATGTACTTTGAATGGAAAATTTTAAAGACATATCAAGTAAAAGAAAATGAAGATAAGAATATGTATGCAAGGTGGATGACTGCTTGTAAATCACCAATGACATATGATAGTTGGGAGTATGGTGACGCATATATAAAAGATATATTAGGTGTGAAACCTAAACTTTTATCAGCAACAGATGAATGGAAATCTACATATGTTAATTAAAGTAGGTGATTACATTTCAGTTAAGACAAGGGGCAATTATTTATCGGGCTATAGATATGGAACTATAACTAACATAAGTATTGGTACTACTAAAGATGATATAGCGGGTGAGAGTGGAGTAAGTGTTAAGGATTATGATACAGACTTAAAGTATCTTGGCTCTGTATCATATAAGAATGATGATAGCTTTGGTGAGGGTGATTGGTGGTGTTATTTTCACCAGATAGAAGAGGTACATAAAGGAATGGAGGAGGATGTATGACAAAAACAAAAGAAGAAATAAGAGTAAGGCAAGAGTATAATCAAATGAGAAGTGATGACCCAGTATTTGCGGAGTGTTGGAGTAGTGATGACCACGATTTTTATGAGTGGTGTTCTGGGTATCTTGATTATAAACATATAAAGAGAGAGAGCATATGAAAAAAAGAAATCCAATAGCCCGAGACTTAAGAACATCAAAGTATAAGTCAAAGGTTATACCAAATAAAAAGAAACATTATTTATCTGATGAGTATAATGTATTAGATAATGAAGCGGAGGATGTATTCTTTGGTGAGAGTGATGACGATTTGGTATCACGAATGAAAAAAGAAACTGGAGGTAGTGTAGATGAGAAATGAAGTAGTAATAATTAATGTTGCATTTATATTATTTATGTATATAATGTTAACATTATTAAATGTAATATAGAAAGGAGGAATAATGCCTAGATATAGAACGAGACTATATTATAAAAAACTAGTGGACAATATTGTTAACTGGTTGGATAGTAATATAGATGAGTGGACAGCAAACGATTTATTTAATGACCCAAAGATAGAAATAAAAAATGCTGTCGCTGATGATAGTAGAGACTTAAAAGAAAAGATAGACTTATATTTGGAGGGACAAGATGAGTTTTGATTTTGATATAAAAAGTTTAAGAGAAGATATTGGTGAGTACTATGACCAACATTTTAGTGAGGAGGAAATGGAAATCATTTATGAAATCATTAGAGGTAATGTTGGTATGGAAACTTTAAGAGAAAAAATAAAAGAGTTCTTTGATGATAGTGGTATTCCTTATGTGCCTTTTATAAATTTAAATACAGATGAGGGAATACTAGATAGACTTGAGTATGACATAGGATATGTCGGAGGTAAGGGAACAAGGTCAGTATATAGACCGAACTAGAAAGGAGGAACAATGAAACGAGAACTATATAATGTAGGAATAGGTATGTATGGTGGACATGCTACCCATTTAAAAATATGGGTTAAAGAAATACATGATGAAAACCATGCAGATTATGTTGAGTATAGAGCAGACTTACATCTTGCTTTAGATTTTTTAAAGAATAAATTATCTCTTCACGACTGGAATAAAATAAAACCAAAAACTAAATGGGGATATCCAAGATTAAATATAAAAGAAACAATGGACTTATTAGAATGTAGGAAATAATATGAGTATATTAGATACAACAAAATTTGTTGAGAGGTTAAGACAAACTTTAAAAGATACAAAGTCTTTGGGTGTAGGTATGAAAAGCCCGAGTGAAAAGTTTGATTATCTTTTCAATAGATGTACAGATATTGTAAGAGATTATGATGTCGATTTTAACAACAAACTAGAGGAGTTTTGGAATGACAGAGAAACCAAAAAGAAATAAGATAGTTAGTTGGAATATTAATATCAAGTGGGACAATGGAACATATGAAAATATATTTGATATGGATGATATGATTTCTGGATTAGTTGATGATTTTCTAACTGAACTTGAAGATAGGAGGGCTAAACTAAATGGAACAGAGTAATGTAATAAAGTTAAAACCTAAACCAAGAAAGCCACGACCTATGAAGTATTGGTTGTGTGAATTCTTTAAGAGGTGTGGTGAGGATGAGAATACATATCATTATATTTTTTCTGATAAGAATATAAAAGATATGAAATATAAAGGGAAGGATGATGACCATTTAATTTTATCACAATTCTTTTTAAATAAAATAACAAAGAAGGATAAAGATAATGTTAAAGGTTATGGTAGTGACTATTGGCATTATGATAGCTTGGTTAGATTTGATGGTATGCAAGAAGTTAAACCAGAAGAGTTTGACATCTTAAGAAAAGCAAGAGTGCATGTTAATGGAACTAAACTTCCATTTGATTATAAATAGAAAGGAGGATAGATGAATTATAAAGATATAAATATGTATAAGAAATTAAATAGATTAAAACAATATGGTTTAACAAATATACATATTTGTACGCAAGGTTTAATAGTTAATGATATGATATTAATTGCTAAATCTAAAAATAAATTTAAGATGTTAGGAGAATTGGATTGGGTGTACTATCCAAGAATAAATATTCTTTCTGATAAATTAAAAAAGAATACAATAAAGGAATATCATAAGGAACTTTTATCACATAAAAAATCTCCTAAAAATAATTGGAAGGATAAGAAAAGGGAGAAGCAATTAAAAAAATATTATAAGGAAAGAAAAGAAAATTATAATAATTTTGATATTCATTTAGGTTGTCCCTCTTATCCTAATTGTGATATAGACCATAATGGTTGTATAAAAAGAGTTGGTATAGATAATGTTGAGTGGTATGGTATGAGAGATTAGTAGATGATTTTATTTTGTTTGCTAAAAATAAAAAATAGAAAGGAGTATATATGAGTGTAGTATCTATTAAAAATAGAACTAATGAAGATAAGAAACCAAAGATAACTATTGTTTGGGGTACAGATAAAGAAAAAACTAATACATATGTGTTTGAAAATGAAACACAAAAGGCATTCTTTATGAAGGGTGTAGATGAAAGCAATGGTTGGTTAGAGTATGAAGTAGTTAAACAAGGACACGAAACAATTTCATATGAACAAACAAGTAAACCAAAATAGAAAGGAGGATAGATGAATATAGATATTAAACAAGCAAGTAAGATTGAATTACTTTCTTATCAAATTGCTTTAATGAAAGTTATTATAGATTGTAATGAACAATTAAAAAAAATAAAATCTAAACTTGAAAATATAAAGGAGGACTAAATGTCAAAGAAAGAAATATTTAGATTAAATGAAATCGTTGGGTCACTAATGGTAAGTCAATTCAAAGGAAAAAATAATCAAGAAAACTATCGGAAAGTTATCAACGCAATTTTTAAATCTTTTTTTAAATTATCTTTAAATGATTTTAGAAAATATTATTAGAGTTAATTAAGTCAATAAAATCAAAGGTTTACAAAGATAAATAAAAATAATTATTAACTTTACTTTACTAAAAAAATGTGGTATAATAGTAGGTGGTTTTTATGTTTAAGAAATTAAAAAAAGCAATAGTAAAATTAAGAATGCTCTATGCAGATATACGAGGACATCATGGTAAGCGGTGGAACTATGAACCTAGTGAATGGTATATGGGCAAACATAATAAAAAGAAAAAATAAAAAAAGATAATGATTAAAAGTTTATGTGCTACATTATTATTATTATGTAATACAACATTTAATTTTCAAGAGGACTTTACTTACAATAGTAATAAAGAATTTATTCAAGGTGTAAAAAATTGTGCAGTATCTTATAATTCTTTTACACCTAATCAATTAAGAATACCTATTGAAATAATTGTAGGTCAAGCAGTATTAGAGAGTGACTGGGGTAAGTCAAGGTTTGCAGTTGAGGGAAATAATTTATATGGTATAAGAACATATAACTTAACTGAACTACATCTTAAACCTTTAGGAAATAAAGATGCAAAGTTTGGATTAAAAGTTTATCCTACTAAATGTTTATCAGTTGTAAATTATATTGAAACATTACAGACACATCATAGTTATGTAGATTTTAGAGAAGAACTAATTAAAATGTGGACAGTAGGAGAGTATGATATCTTTTTATTAACTACACTACTATATAATTATTCAGAAGATGAATACTACGCAGTAAAATTACAAGACGCAATCAATTACATAAACGAAAGGAATTATTTATATGGCAGGGAATAAAAAATTTGACATTGATTTAAAGTATGGACAAATAAGAGAACAAAAAGTTAGAGAAATGTTTTCTAAATGTCAAATAGAAGTGAAGTCAGAGAGAAGTTGGTGGAAGAAGACAGGTAACATTGCAATAGAGTATGAGTATAGGGGTAAACCTAGTGGTATCTATGCAACAACATCTGACTACTGGTTTCATAGATTAGAGGGCGACAGGGAGGAATTTTGTACACTTGTTTTTAAAACATCTATACTGAAAGGTATTGTAGATAAGTATAAAGATAAGTTGACAAAAAATGTTGGCGACAATAAGGCGAGTAAGTGTGTGCTTATTCCAATAAAAGAAATATTTAACAAGGAGTTTTATGGAAATGTTTAAAGATATAGAAGAGATAAAGGATGAGATAAGAAAGCACGAAGGGTTTAGAGATACTACATATAGTGACTCCTTAGGATTTGCTACTATAGGTTGGGGTCACCTCGTAACTGATAGTGAAAAAGAAAATAATAAATATGTTGAAGGAAAACAGTACAGTAAAGAGGAGTTATCAAAAGTTTTTGATGAAGACTTTCAGAGTGCGTGGGATAACGCAAATTCTTTAGTCAAAGAACGATTGACAAACACAGACTTTGGGCTACTAGATATAGATAGAAAGATGAAAGTTATATCTATATTATGTAATATGTGTTTTCAATTGGGCAAGGCAGGTGTCGGTAAGTTTAGAAAGATGTTTGAGAATATTGCTAAACTAAATTTTAAAGGGGCGAGTTTAGAAATGTTGGATAGCAGATGGGCAAAGCAGACACCTAGTCGTGCTAAATATTTAAGCGACAAGATGTCACAGGTATAAAATAAATATATGTTTACCATAATTCTGCCACATTTTAGGAGTATAATTCTATATAATTTAAATATTATAAATAACTATGTTAAAGATATTTAATAGTTATTATTATAATATTAATAATAATATATTAATATCTAATAGAGTTAAGACATGGTGTTTAATTAAAAAAAATTTAAAACGAGTTAATACCTAATTGCAATCTGGTGTTATTGTTTTAATAGGTGATACTGTAATCCTGCTATGCTGAAACACAGGAGTTGTATGTTCTATAAACATTCTGGTTTGAGTAGTACCAATAGTCTGCAGATAAAAAACTACTCAAAAGATTTATAAAAAAAATTATAAATAACACTTGCATTTTGTTTGTAAGTGTGCTATAATACAAACTTCAATAAAAATAGGAGGTTATATATATGCCAACAGTTGAAGGAAAAGCGTATTGGGCTAGTGTTACTAGACCTAATACAACATTTGACCCTGTATATCAGATTGATTTATCAGTTGACGAAGATACTGCAAAGTCTTTCAAAGATTCGGGTGTCTCAGTTAAGACTGACGATAGAGGAAATATCGTTAAGTTTAAAAGAAAAGTCGCTAGAGCAGATGGAACTAAAAATCCTATGCCAAGACTAGTGGACTCTGCAAAAAACCCTATTGATGTACTAGTAGGTAATGGTTCGAAGGTTAAAGTTTTATACAAACCTTTTGACTGGAAATTTGCAGGTAAATCTGGTACTAGCTTGGACTTACAAGCAGTTCAAGTGCTAGACCTCGTACCCTATGGCGAAGACTTTGATGTCTCGGATGGTGGGTATGTTGCCGAAGGTAACAGCGAGGAATTTTAAATAACTAATGGAACAGGGGGCGAAAATGGAAGATGATAAACCAAAGTTTATTAAAACTCATGTCCCCTGTACTAACTGTGAAAGTAGTGATGCAAGAAGTATTAATGAAGATGGAAGTAGTTATTGTTTTTCTTGTGCAACTTTCTTTCCAGAAGATGCAGGGACAAATTTAAATTTTGAAAGGGGCGACATGCAAACAGCAGAAGATTTTAATAATGAACAAAAATTAACAGACCTTAATTATCATGCAGGTTCTATTGGTTCTATAACTGATAGAGGAATTAGTAGTGATACTTGTAAGAAGTATGGAGTTAAAGTTACCTATAACAATGGGGGCTTAATACAAAAACATATTTATCCATACTATGATGAGACAGGTCAGATGTTAGCAACAAAAACTAGATATGTTAAGACAAAAGATTTTTCAATAGTAGGTTCAACATCCAGTTCTGGATTGTTTGGTCAGCAATTATTTAATGGCGGAAAATTTGTGACAATAACAGAGGGTGAAATTGATGCCATGAGTGTGTATCAAATGCTCGGTTCAAAATATCCTTGTGTATCTATTAAGAATGGAGTTGCGTCAGCAATAAAAGATATTAAAAAAAGTTATACTTGGCTTGATAAGTTTGATAATATTGTACTTAATTTTGACAATGATGATGTTGGAAGAGACGCAAGTAAAAAAGTTGCAGAGTTATTTCAACCGGGGAAAGTTAAGATAGTTAAACTTCCAGAAATTTATAAAGACGCAAATGATTTATTGCGTTCTAAAAAATATGAGGAGTATGTTAAAGCTTGGTGGAATGCACCAGTACATGCACCAGATGGTATCATTGAGGGTAGTCAATTACTTTCAGAAGTATTAGAACCAGTTGTTAAATCAAGAATAGATTATGGATGGAAAGGTTTAGATGAATTAACTTATGGTATTCGTAGCGGTGAGTTGGTTACAATAACCGCAGGTACTGGACTAGGAAAAACTTCTGTCATTAAAGAATTAGTTTATCATATATTTAAAAGTACTGAAAGTAATATTGGTATGATTATGTTAGAGGAAAGTCCTAAGATAACTGCATTAGATATTATGGGGACAGAAGCTAACTTACCTTTAAGAAGACCAGACATTAATTTATCTAAAGAAGATAAGACAATGTATTTTAATAAGACAATAGGTTCTGGTAGATTTTATTTCTATAATCATTTTGGTTCAAACTCTGTTGATAATATTATATCAAGAGTTAGATACATGGCGAAAGCTTTAGATTGTAAGTTCATTGTACTAGACCATGTAAGTATGATAGTTTCTTCTCAAGAATTTGGTGATGAAAGAAAAGCTATTGATGAAGTGATGACTAAACTTCGAACACTTGTTCAAGAAACAGACATTGCTTTAATTATAGTATCACACTTAAGAAGACCAGATGGTAGAGGACATGAAGAGGGAGCAGTAACTTCACTATCACAATTAAGAGGGTCTGGTTCTATTGCACAATTATCTGATATGGTTCTTGGATTAGAAAGAGATAGTCAGAATGATGATGTTGCTATTAGAAATACTACATCATTAAGAGTTCTTAAGAATAGATTTGTAGGTATGACTGGTCCTGCGTGTTGGTTATATTGGGATAAAGATACTGGTAGATTAAATGAAGTAGATAAACCTACTGGTGATGAGACAGAAGAAGATAAATTTTAAGTGAAAGGACTGCGAGAGTGGGTGACAGAAAATTATTTCTGGATATCGAAACAACCGAAATTCTTAATGGGTTTAAATTACCTAACAAGATTTTTTGTTTGGTCACTATATGTGATAAGGGGAATATTATATCTTATACTGAGAATGATTTCCATAAATTTCAGAATGATGCGAAGAATTATCAAGAGTTTATTGGACATAACATAATCGGATTTGATGCACCAGTAATTAAAAAAGTAATTGGAGTTGACTTATTTAAGTTAGGTAAAGTTACTGATACATTAATTCTTTCAAGATTATTTAAACCAGTTCGTGAAAGTGGTCATTCATTAAGAGCATATGGAATTAAGTTTGGTTATAACAAAATAAATTTTAAAGACTTTACAAAGTTCTCTCAAGAAATGCTTGACTATTGTATTCGTGATGTTAAGTTAACTCAAAAAGTTTATGACTTATTACAAAGACAGGGTAAAGGTTTCTCTCAAAAATCTATAGATTTAGAACATAGAGTTTCAGAGATTATTGAAAGGCAAGTTCGTACAGGATTTCTTTTTGATTTAGAAAAGGCACATTTACTTCATGCTAAATTACAAAAGAAAATAGATGATGTACAAAATAAAGTTAGAGAAACATTTCCTCCATTAAAGATTGAAGAAACCTTTATACCTAAATCAAATAATAAAACAAGAGGATATGTAAAGGGAGTTCCATTTATTAAAGTTCACTATCAAGAATTTAATCTTGGTTCAAGACAACAGATAGGTGAACGATTAATGAAACTTGGTTGGAAACCTAAAAAGAAAACAGAGAAGGGGCATGTTATTGTAGATGAAAAAGTTTTATCACAAATTAAAAACATACCAGAAGCAGAATTAATAAACGAATTCCTTCTACTGCAAAAAAGAATTGCAATGATTAATTCTTGGATTGAAGCAGTTGATAAGGATAGGAGAGTGCATGGAAGAGTTATTACTAATGGAGCAATAACTTGTAGAATGAGTCATCAGTCGCCCAACATGGCTCAAATTCCTGCTGTGTACTCTCCATATGGTAAAGAATGCAGGGAGTTATGGGTAGTTCCAAGTGGCTATAAATTAGTGGGAATAGACGCAAGTGGACTTGAGTTAAGAATATTATCTCACTACATGAACAACAAGGAGTATATTAATGAAGTCATTAATGGAGATATACACACTACAAATCAAACTCTTGCAGGGTTGGAGAGCAGAGATACTGCAAAAACATTTATCTATGCGTTCATTTATGGGGCAGGTAACAAAAAGCTCGGAAGTATCTGTGGCAGGTCTGAGAGCTATGGAAAACAGATTAAAGAAAGATTTCTCAAATCTTTACCAAGTCTTAAAAAATTGCGAGACAGATTGGACCTCGCTTGTAGAAAAGGATACCTCAAAGGAATCGACCAAAGAAACCTCATCATCAGAAAAAAACATGGAGCAGTCAACACCCTCATCCAAGGGGCAGGGGCAATAGCTATGAAAACTGCATTGGTATTATTAGAAGACAAAATTGAAAAGAATAATATTGATGCAGTTCCAGTAGCAAATGTCCATGATGAATTTCAATATCAAGTAAAAGAAAATCAAGCAGAACAACTAGGACAACTAGCAGTTCAATCAATACAACAAGCAGGAATTAAATTAGGACTTAGATGTCCATTAACAGGGGAGTACAAAAGTGGAAACAACTGGAAAGAAACACACTAAAACAATTGATACTTTAGTTCCAGATATAAATAAGTTATTATCAAATCTGGGGGATGGAAAAAAATTAGAAGTATCAGATGAACAATTAAATAAATTTTTAAAGAACATTAAAGATGCTTTTATTGACTGGAGTAATCCAGTTAAACAAGATAAGAGTTCATTAAGAATGTCTATACTAGGAAGACCATTAAGACAACTATGGTATGACAAACATAAACCAGTCAAGAGAGAAAAAGCAAATCCTTCTTTACAATTAAAATTTTTGTATGGACATTTACTTGAACATCTTGTTTTATTTCTTACTGATTTAGCAGGACATAAAGTTACAGACCAACAAAAGAAAGTTAATGTTGATGGTATTATTGGGCATATGGATAGTAAAATTAATGGTGAAGTTGTTGATGTTAAGACTGCTTCCTCATATTCATTTAAGAAATTTCAGAATGGTACACTTGCAGATGATGACCCTTTCGGATACATTACTCAGCTTACAGGTTATGAAGAGAATGAGAAAACAAAACAAGGTGGATTTCTTGTTGTCAATAAATCAACAGGTGAGTTAGTACTTTATAAACCAGATGATTTATTAAAACCAAATATTAAAACTTTAATTAAAGATGTTAAAGCAAAGTTAGATTCACCAGAACTACCACCTAAATGTTATGAATCAGTACCGCATGAGAAGGCGGGTAATATGAAACTTCCTGCGGGTTGTGTATTTTGTTCTCATAAAATAGAATGTCATAAAGATGCAAATGATGGTAAAGGATTACGAGCATTTAAATATGCAAGTGGTAATATTTATTTTACTAAAATTGTAAAGATACCTAAAGTAGATGAAGTTAAGATTATAAAAAAATAATTTATGTTACAATCTCAGGATGAATTAGAACCAATTACTAGCCCAATGTCAGATGAATAAAAAATGAAAGAATTATTATTAAAACTAACACAAAAAATTACCACTTGGCATGTAAAAATCTTTGAGTACCTTACTCGAAAATCTAAAACCAGTATATTCTTTACATGGCTTTTAATTTTTATTTGTCTCTATGAAATTTTTGAACATATTGTTATACCTATAGCTTTAATTTGGTGGGGGTTAAGTTGAATAGTAAAAAGATGAAAATAATAAGAAGAAGAGCAAAGACAATTCTAGTTCAATGGTTAAAATCTTTACTTCCAGATGATGAAAAAGAAAAAGAAAAAATTACAGAGAAAACTATATTTAGTTTAATGCCAACTCAAACTCACCATGTATTTCAAAATCAAATACGATTATCAGCTTGGTCTTTTAAATGGGTAGTTAAACAACTTAAAAAAAATCCGGACTTGACTTTTAATCAGCTTGATGATATAATAAAGAATACAAATATGAGTTCGCATAAAGTATGGTAAAGTATCGAAGTAAATTTGAAAAGAATGTAATATCAAAACTTAAAAATAAAAAGATTAAATTTTTTTATGAATATGAAAGATTAAAATATGTACAACCGAGTATTCTTCGGGCTTATACTCCCGACCTGTATTTTCCTAATACTAATGTATATGTAGAATTAAAGGGGCGGTTTAAACTTTCAGACAGAAAGAAACATCTTTGGTTAAGGGATAGTACTAAACATGATATTCGTTTTTGTTTTCAAAATGAACGAGTTAAAATTAGTAAGAGTTCTAAAACAACTTATGCTGAATGGTGTCAAAAAAATAAATTTAAATTTTGTAATAAAATTATTCCTAAAGATTGGATGATAAAAAAATGTTAACTAAATTATATTTAAAGTATGTATTATTATCACCTGTTGATAGAGTATTCTTCTTTATATTTTTTATATTAGGTTCTTTAATTTTATTAAGTTTAATTATGTTGGTAATAATATAGTGGCAGAAATGGAAAATGGTAAAGCTTATATTGTTATTACACCTAAAGGTATAGGTAAAACTAAAACGATTGATATTGAATTAATTAATTTAGTAGCAGAAGATAGAGAAGTATTAACACTAGCCCAAGGTGTTTGGTGGTTTGCAAAAAATAGTACTAAACTTGCTACATATATTGGTATGAGAGAATTCGAAAGAATATTAGTAGGAGAAATGAAAGATGACAAAAAACTTAACTAAAGAATATTTAGAAACAGCTATTAAATTAATAACTGGTCCAAGAGCAGATGATTATGGTGATAAAGTTATTAATCATGGCAACATTGCAAAATTATGGTCAGCTTATTTTGATATACCAATTACAGGACATGATGTAGCAGTATGTATGACACTATTAAAAATTGCAAGAGCAAAATTTGGAAACCCAACACCAGATACTTATGTAGATGGGTCAGCATATATGGCAATCGCAGGTGAATGTAAAGATAAGGAAGAAAAATAAATGAAACTTAAATCAGGCATACCAAACTATTATAAAAAATTATGGAAGCAAGATAACCAAGTCCGCACTTCAAACTACCAAATCAATTTTGATGATTTTTGTAAAGGTGAAGATGAAGAAACAGTTTCCAACGATAAAGAAATCACAAGTAAAAAAGAAGAAATTTTTAAAAAATGAGAAGTTTAATAGAAAGTCTTATTGATGTTGGTAGCGGTTTCATTTTAGCAATTCTAATACAGATGATAATTTTTCCTGTCTTCGGTTTGTATCCCACAATACTTGATAGCATTGGTATTGCATTAATTTTTACTGGGGTTTCTGTGGCACGTTCTTGGTTATGGAGATTGTTATTTAAAAAATTTTAATTATGAAAAAAGAAACTAAACATTACAAATGAAAGGTAAAAAATGGATTACGAAAAAGACAATTTACTAACCGACTTCGGCAAGACTACTTTAAAGGATAGATACTTATTACCTGATGAAACATCACCACAAGATGCTTTTATGAGAGCGGCAAAATCCTTTTCAGATAATGAAAAGATGGCTGAACGTATTTATGAATATGCTTCTAACCTTTGGTTTATGTTTTCTACTCCTATACTAAGTAATGCAGGAACAAAAAGAGGTATGCCTATCTCCTGTTTTTTAAATTATGTTGGTGATAGTAGACAAGGACTAACAAGGCATTACACAGAAAACGCATGGTTGGCTTCTGTAGGTGGCGGAATTGGTGGCTACTGGGGACATGTTAGGTCTGATGGTACAATGACTTCAGGTGGGAGTCAGAGTTCAGGGTCTATTCCTTTTTTACATGTAGTTGATTCTGAAATCATGGCGTTCTCTCAAGGAAAAACTAGAAGAGGAAGTTATGCCGCTTACATGGATATAAGTCACCCTGAAATAATAGAATTTTTAGAAATGAGAAAACCTAGTGGTGGTGATATACATAGGAAATGTTTAAACTTACATCATGGTATAAATATTTCTAATCAATTTATGGAGTTGATTGACAACTGTATAAAAGAACCTACTTATGATGATAGTTGGGATTTAGTAGACCCACATACAAAAGAAAAAGTCCGCACTCTTTCAGCGAGAGATTTGTGGCAAAAAATTTTAGAGACTAGAGTGGCAACTGGTGAACCTTATATCTGTTTCATTGATACAGTAAATGAAGCTCTCCCTGAACAACAAAAGAAATTAGGATTATATGTTAATCATTCTAATCTTTGCTCGGAAATAACCCTACCTACAAATGAACAACGGACAGCCGTTTGTTGTTTATCTTCTCTTAACTTAGAAAAATATGAGGAATGGAAAAAGGATACTTTATTTATTCCTGATATAGTACGTTTCTTAGACAATGTACTACAATACTTTATAGATTATGCACCCGAAGAATTATTTAGAGCAAGATTTAGTGCTAATAATGAGCGTAGTATAGGACTAGGAGCTATGGGTTTTCATGCCTATCTTCAACAACAAAAAATTCCCTTCCAATCTGCTCTAGCAAAAACAAAAAATTTACAAATGTTTAAAAAAATAAAAGAAGAAGCTGTAGCTGAATCAAAAAGATTAGCTGTTAAGAGAGGTGAAGCTCCTGACATGGAAGGCACAGGATTACGTCATGCACACTTATTAGCTATTGCACCTAACGCTTCATCTTCAATAATTTGTGGGACTACTTCTCCCTCAATAGAACCTTATAGAGCAAATGCTTATGTTCAAAAAACAATGTCAGGTTCTTTTTTAGTTAAGAATAAATATTTAGAAAAACTTTTAGAAAAGAAGGGTATTAATACGGATAAAATTTGGACATCTATTATAGCTAATAGAGGTTCAGTCTTACATTTAAAAGAATTGTCTGAGTATGAGAAAGATATTTTTAAAACTGCTATTGAAATAAATCAACAGTGGATAATAGAACATGCCGCAGACAGGCAGAAGTATATATGTCAAGGACAAAGTGTAAATGTTTTTGTTCCTGCTGATGTAGATATAAAAGAGTTACATGATATACACATGTTAGCTTGGAAACGTAAATTAAAAACTCTTTACTATTGTAGGTCTGAAGCAATAAAAAGAGCGGAGTTAGTATCTCAAAAGATAGAACGTACTATTATTCCTGAAGCGAATTGTTTATCTTGTGAGGGGTAATAAAAAAAAGACGTAAGAAAAGAAAAGAGCAAATAGTGTTGTGGACAGTTTATCATACTGTCTTAGCATTTGAATTATTAATATTAATTATTATAGAAAGGATTGAATTATTAAGATGAGTTTATTTAAAGAAAGAGTTTATTATAAGCCATTTGATTATGAATGGGCTTTTGAAGCATACGATACACAACAAAAAATGCATTGGCTTCCTAGTGAAGTACCGTTGCATGAAGATATTAGAGACTGGAATGAAAAATTAACTCTTGAAGAAAAGAACTTAATTAATCAAATATTAAAATTCTTTACTCAAGGTGATGTAGATGTCGCTAAAGCGTATGTAGATACCTACCTTCCTAAATTTAAAGCACCTGAAATAAGAATGATGTTAACAACTATTGCTTCTAATGAAGCTATTCATGCTCATGCTTATTCATTATTAAATGATACTATTGGAACGCCTGAGCTTATAAATTATCAAGCATTTCAAGAATATAAAGAAATGGCAGATAAACACAATTATTTATTTAAAGATAAAGGTAAAGGACTAGAAGGACTGGCTAGAGATATAGCTTGTTTTTCTGCATTTGGTGAAGGACTACAATTATTTGCTTCCTTTGTTATGCTACTTAACTTTCAAAGATATGGTAGAATGAAAGGTATGTGTCAGATAGTAACTTGGAGTATTAGAGATGAGACACACCACGTTGAAAGCATGATTAAATTATTTAAAACATTGGTGAAAGAAAACCCTAAGATTTGGACTGATAAATTTAAGAAAACTATCTATCAAACAGCTAGAGATATGGTGGAATTAGAAGATAAATTCATTGATTTGGCTTTTGAAATGGGTGGTATAAGAGGACTTACTTCTGATGAAGTTAAGAAATATATAAGATATATAGCGGATAGAAGACTGCTTCAGCTATCATTAAAACCTAATTATGGTGTCAAAGACAACCCTTTAGGGTGGTTAGATTGGGTATTAAATGGAGTTGAACACGCTAATTTCTTTGAGAACAGAGCAACTGAATATAACAAAGGAGCTATAACGGGTAATTTATGGTGTAAAAGGAAATAGGTCTAATGTCTTTGACGATATCGAATAAAATTATTTATAAAATTTTTAATTTTTTTGAGGAGTCTTTATATTCTTTATCAGATACAATAAATATTGGTTACGAATTACTTAATATAATTATATTTTTAATCCTTTATCCTTTATTGATAATAGTGTTGCTTCTTATAATTAAATCACAGAGGAAAAAAATATGGCATCTAAAAAAAGGGAAGCTACAATATTTACATATAAAGTAATCTTAGATAATAATGGTAGACTTCTAACAGAAGTCACCGCCTTACCTGTTAAAGATGAAAAAATTATGAAGAAAGCTTTCTCTCGTAGTAGAGAAGAACGAATGTTTTATACTAGTCTTGTTAATGAAGTTACTAGAAAAATCCAACCTATACATGAATGGCTAGAAAAGTATTGTAAGAATATTATTTAATTATTTTTTCCCGCCCCTAAATATCTGTGTACCTTTTATACCATAGATACTCGCCACGACAAGAATCCATAAATTTGTGAACCAACTTGGAAGCTGTTGGAATTGAATAAAAAATTCTTTTATCTTTGAAGCTGCTTCTGGGTCTTCGCTTATCACACCATAGGCAATGACTAAAATTGGAAGTGTTAAAACGACCAACACGAATTCGTCTTTCCAGTCCGACTGTCTTGCTTCTAATAATTTTCCTTGATATTCAGCAGTACCATCTGCCATTTTCGAAGCATGTTTAAACTGGGCATCCGCCATCATCATTTTGGTTTCTTGTCTTTTCTTAAATATGTGAGTACCCGCTTTTACTGCTAAGTTTAATGCACCTAATATTGGGAATGCCATTTTAAAATATCCAATTAATTATTGACAGGACTATTACAGCACCAACAAAAGAAACAAGCATCTTTCCTCTCTTCGAAAGCATACTCCATTTTCTTTTAACTGGACTCCAATATCCTTTTACTTTATCCATTATATCTGGTAATGTCATATTAGTTTCCTTTCTTTCCGAATTTGTTAAATTTAAAACTCCATCCTTTTTGCCATTTAGTTGGTCCTTTTCTAGCATCAAGTCCTGTTTTTTCAGAGAAGGAGTCCCAAAAACTTTTTTTTACTTCTGTATCTTTTACCTCATATGTAGGTACTTTTACAGTATGTTTTTTTACTTCTGTATCTTTTACCTCATCTGTAGGTACTTTTACAGTATGTCCTTTTACATGTGTCACTGTTTCTCCTGTTATTGTTATTGTTAATATTAATATTAATAAAAATTTCATTTTTAATAGGGGGCTTTGACACCCCCTACCTGTTACTATTTTATTGTAATTGTTTTAGGTTTCTTTTCTTCTGGTAGATTTAATTTCATATCTACTGTCAGAACTCCATCCTTTAGTTTTGCATCTTGTACTTCAAGATGTTCAACCAATGTCCAACTTCTTTTGAATGCTCTCTTTGCAATTCCTTTATGAACATAACTATCATCTTCTTTGTCAGAAGAACTAGCAGATACTGTTAAAGTATTTTCTTTTACTTCAACCTTAACATCATCTTTACTAAATCCTGCCAAAGCCATATCAAGTTGGTACTTATCTTTCCCAACCTTCTTTATGTTATAAGGTGGATAGTTTGGTATGTCATTAACATACTTAGACATTGACGAGAGTTGGTCGAATATATCATCAAATCCAACTGTCAAGTTTTTGAATGGGTCAAAGACCCTAGTAGGTAGGTTTATCATAGTTGCTCCTTTCGTTTAAGCGAGTTATTAAAAATATAGAATACTACCTATAGCTATTCTATAAACATATATTATACACCCTAGTTGAGATTTTGTCAACCCCTTTTTTTGTCAAGTAATCCACCACTTTTAAAAGATTTAATCCATTTTATTTGCTGATTGTCAGCATCACCAGATATTCGGAATATATTATCATTCCTCAATTTCACATCTATTCCCGGTGTTACTTTAAAAGTATCTCCTTCTGTTTTACTTACTTTAATATTACCTGAAACATCTGCAGCATTTTTAATATTTTGCCAATTTGTATGTCCAGATAATTCACCTGTAAATTTATTATCTCCTCTAAGTAAAGATGCTTGACTCCAACCACTAGGGTGGTCGTGAGTAGTAGTAATGTATCCAGTTGTATCTACATCAGTTCCAATATTTATTCCTCCTTCATAACCAAATAGTCCTGTAGCTGGAGTCCACTTATGACCCTGCTTACTAATAGTTAATTGTGGACCTTCCTCAATAAAAGATTGAGCTTTTCCTAATAATGTTCCACTATCAAGTTCTTCTAAGTCTTTTTTAGTAGGAATATTAGTCGTAAAATTTATATTATATTTTTCTTCAAGTTTGTCTATTAAACTAGTTGGTTCTATTGGTTTAGGTATTTTAGTAACTTCATTAGGCTTAACAGATTTAATAGTCTTAGTATCAAAATCCAATATGTCCCAACTAGTATCTTTTTCTGGGTCATAGTTTGGGTCTGGATTTACTACTCCTTTTAACTCACCAGTTGGTAAAGCATCAAAAAATTTTTCTAATGTATTTTTAGTTTCTACTTTTCTATCTTTTCTATCTTTTTTCTTAGTCTTTGTATCTGTCTTATTACTTTTAACAGTAATATTATTGTTATTGTTATTATTGCCACTACTTCCCACATTGCCGCCCCCCCTGATTCTTTCAGTTTCAGCTATCATTTTTTGCTTAGTAGCTTCATTAACTCCTGCTAATGTATTTTCAGGAGACCCAGATTCATAATCAGGAAAATCCTGTTGATTATCAGTAGATGGTGCACTTACATCATTTGCTTCAGTAAGGAAGTCCATTCCTTCACCTACATAAAAACTAGGAACCCCCTGTGGAGTCATTTTACCTGAACCACCAGCTCGAATCAACATATCTCTTTCATTTGGTGTTATGTAAGCAAGTAAGTGATTATCAGGTGCAGCTTTTTCTAATAAACCTGTTGATATTCTTAAATCAGATTTTAATAAACCCATTTTTTTCCTATTTGATGGAGCATTTGATTTACTAGCTTCGTGTGAATTTCCTCTCCATTTCTCACTAGGTGTATCTCCTTTTGAAAATAATAATCTCTTAACTTCTCCACCTTTTGCTTTCTTTACAAGTTTAATATTTTTATCTTGATTAAGCCAACCAAGTTCAAGATTTACTAAAGGACCAGAACCTTCAAGTATTGGTGCTCCTTTAGTATGTGTAATTAATTTTCTAATTTTTTTAAGTACAGTTCCTACAGTTATATTTGCATTATTATAATTATATCTGTCAGATATAAAATATCCATTCTCACCTTTGTGAATATTA
>Ga0098034_1000391_pt1 | contig 18872 bp, 11 predicted proteins | sample 2_EtaG_FD_77062 | JGI IMG/M metagenome (GOLD analysis project Ga0098034, IMG submission 77062) | Marine viral communities from the Subarctic Pacific Ocean - 2_ETSP_OMZ_AT15125 metaG | ecosystem: Environmental > Aquatic > Marine > Oceanic | place: Pacific Ocean | collected 2015-01-07
ACGTATGGCCCTTACTATATGATGACTTCTTTTGCATACGGGCCAGGTATGCATGAGATATGGACAATGGAGTTTAGTGATGGGAATGGAACAGAAGTAATGCCCGATATTGAAGATGATATTAATGCTGGTAATAATTCTGCTTATACTGGGACTGGTGTTGCTAGTATTATGAAAAGGTATATAACAACTGATAATTTTGCTACTACTAATTTTGTGGAAACAGTAATTAGTGCAAATGCATTAGGATATGATGACATTGGAGGTAATAGTTTTGACAACACTAAAGGGATAGCTTCCCCTATATTCCCTTTTAATATTAATGAATTAATGTCAGCATCTGATGAAGGGATGACCCAAGAGATTCTGTTTACTAATTATTTTATATTCTTCTCAAACCCTGATGTATGGGGTGACGATGATTGGGCTACAAACCCTGCTTTACCTTATAGTATAATCTATAAAAAAGTTGCCAATTCGAGTTCAAGAATGCTTACTCCAAAACAGAGGAGGATAGATTGACAAATTTTACTCTTGATAAAAATGGTACTTTAATATATGCTAAAAATAATGGAGTACTATCTAAATGGGTGAGCACTCCGAAAGCCACATCTAATTATAATTTTACTACTAAAGATTTTGATTTTAATACTCCAGCCCAGCGAAAAAGAATATATAAAGTTTATATGAGTTATGTAATAGCAAACACTGGTTTTATGTCATTACAATATGCAAAAGATGGGGAACCCTCTTTTACATCTGTGGGGAATCTTCCTGCAAGCGGTGGTGAACCTCAATCATTTAGTTTAAGTATTCCAAATGCATATTCTATAAGGTTCAAAGTTGTTAATGTTGATGAACAGTCAGCTCCTGGTCATTTTGAAATCAATGATATATCAGTAGTTTATAGATTAAAGTCGGTGAATTAATTATTATGGCAATGTCAAAAGAAGAGAGACTTTCAAGAAAACTTGGACACACTAAGCAGGAGAGATTACAAGTTGGAAAGGGGTCTCCTTCGGTAGGTGAATTGAGAGAAGGAGTTCCTGTGTTAAGGTCTGATAAAAAAGGGTTGTTTGAGTATGTTAAGCACAATGGTATTCTGTATAAAAAATCATTAGATAAGGCATGATAATTTTATTAAATTACAGAGATATTTTCTATCTAAAAATATGTCAAGTGAATAATGCCTCCAAACTATAAAAAAATTCAGGCAGGAGCAGCGGCTACAGGTCTTTACGAAGCGGCTGATACAACAGCTAAATCAAGTCAATACGATATTTCACATCAAGATGCAATGACTGCTCAGAATGTAGAGAATATAGGAAGTATCACATCAACTATTTCAGATACTATTGGAGTAGCTTCTCAGTTATATGGTAAAGGTGAATTTGCTGCTGAGTTTGAACTAGGGAAAAAAGCTATTGGTAAAAAATATGGAGATGTTACAGAAGTTACTGAAAGTGGAGAATCATTTAGTGATTTAAATTGGTTTCAAAAACTGTTTTCAGAAAAACATTATAAAGCTGGAGATGCAATTTTATCCAAAGGTGCTGTAACAGGAATTGGTAAAGGAGCACAATATGGTATGACTCCAGATTTGTCAATGTATGATGAGCTTGATAAAAGTGGTGATGATACAGGTGATGATAAGAAATCTGATGAGGAAAGATGGCCAAGAAATGAAGATACTTATGATGGTAATTCTTATGAAGATGATAGAGGGGCTCATGGGGGTAACATAGAAGATTGGGCTGAAGAAGTGCATGGAGATTTGACAAATCAAGAAATAGCTGAAAAATTATTAAAGAAACCTGAAGAAGAATTTTTTGGTGAATCAGTAGGTGAAAGTTATTATGGCTCAGATGATTTACCTCCAGAAGATGAAGGCGGATTATTAAAGGGGTTTGAAACAGCATGGTAATATGTCAATAGCAGATAATCATTTATCAGAAGGTTCGCTAGGTCGTTTTGGTGATGATAGGATGTATACAACAAAGCATGTTAGACCAGGTTCTGAGTGGCATATTAATGCTGAAGAAGAGGGAGTCATGAATATGTATGGAGCTGAAGGAGAAAAGCTTGTAGATGCAGTAGGTTCTGGTACTATTCATCCCTATACTAGGAAAGAAGAAAAGTTTATAGACCCATTTACTGCAGCTACTTTCACCATGGGTGTTATAGGGGAAATTACGGGAGGGAGTGCGGCTGCTTCGGGAGCAAGGAGGTCAGCTAAGGCCACTAGAGACTCAATAAAAGATTTAGATAAGTCTTCAAGGACTCTTGATGAATCTTTTGGAGCACAAAATGAAGCTTTATCTGAGGAATATGGTTTAGATATTAGAAGACTGAGTGGAGAGATAGGGGAAGGATTAGGTAAAGTAAGAGAATCTACCGAAATGGCTGCTAGTAAAACAAATTTGGCTTTCTCAGGAGCAGTAAGTAAGCAAAAAGAAGGAATGGTGAAAAGTGTTATGGGGAAATTTGACAAAGGGTTTGAATCTCTTACTACTGCATTAAGTAAAAGTAAAGGGAAACTTGAAGGATGGTATGAAACAAAGAAAGCTGAAAACTTAGCTGAAAGAAAAAAATTAACTAACTTAGCATCTCAATATGACGCTCAAGCAAATGCTCCAGGTATGCATAATTTATTTGGATTATTGTAATAATGGCTAGCGAAACTTTACAAGCATTAAGTAGGATTTTAGAGAGTAGGCAGGAAAGAGAAAGATTCCAAGTCCAGACTTCTATGCAGATGATGCAAATGGCACAACAGAAACGTGTCCAAGACATCCAAATAGCAAGTGAAACATTAAAACTTACTGAAGCTGCCAACCAACAACAGAAGCATAGAACAGCTTCAAGGTTTCTAACAAACAGCGGATTAGGTAGATATTATTTAGGTGGGGAAGGTAAGAAAAGAACTAAGAATATTGAAGCTTCTATTAAAGCTTTGCAAAATGATAAAAAGTTTTCAGCTGATGAAGCTGGTAGTGTAGTAAGTGCTTTGTGGGCTTACCATGAAGCTAAAGACCCAGACCCTATTATTGGTATTGCTGCAAATATTGGCAGACTATCTAAAATGAAAGCTAAAGATGCTACTCAGCAGGATAAAGCAAAGTTATTGTCTTATAGTGGTATTTTATTAGCTCCAGGTGGTGAAACAATTAGACCTGAAATGCAGAATGTTATCTTTGATTCATTAGAACTTTTAAATAATGAGCGTAAGATTACTAAGGAAATGATGGAGTTTTCTAAGGGTGATTATGAGATACAAAGCACTATAGGTATGTTTAGTGGTCTTAAAGGTTCTCTTGATGAAAAAGCTGCTGATGAAGGTGGAACAGTTGACTTAATAGACTTTAATGACCATTTAAAAATAGTAGAAGACTCATTAAATGCTGCTAAGAACGAAGATGATGAGTGGGGAGTGAATACAGGAATGTTAATGGGTGGAGGATATGCTTCTTATCAATTAATGAAAGGCCCTGTAAAAGATGCTATCAGTACAAAAGTATCTGCTCAAAGAACTTTTTATAAGGAGCTATCAAAAGATAGTAGAAGACACTATAAGCCAAAAGATAAGAGGCTTAGAGGTAGAAAGATAAATGGACTAAGTCCTGCTGAGTTTAGAGCAAAGTATAATTTGCCAGATAATATTTCTAAAAATGATGTTATGAAACATAACAAAAAAGCTATGGAGCATATAGCCAGGCAGGCAAAAAGTCGTGGTTGGAATAGTATGAAATCTATTCAAGCATTAAAAGGGATACCAGATTCAAAGTTATGGAAAGGAATAGGTAAGGTATTTAAATATCCTGCTAAGATGGGAACTGGTGGATATGCAGCTCTTACTATGTTTGGAGGAGCAGCTGGTGGAGAACTAGGGGAAGCTTTAGGCGATAGGGAATTAGGAGAGCTTATAGGTAAAGGTACTACCACAGCAGCATTGGGAACACGTCTTATTGCTAACAGAGTTAAGGCTAATAAAATGTCTTTCTGGTCGTTTTTAAAAGCAAGGATTCCTAAGGTTGGAGCTCGGGCTGCAGGTATGGCATTAGCTGATTCTCCAGCAATCCCTGTTGGAGATATTATTGCGGCAGGATATACTATATATGAGGTATTCAATACTCTTAAACTTTACCGTCAATATACTGAAGAAGATTAAATGCCTGACCCTCTAACTATAAAACTCCAGAAGGAGCTTGAAAAGAGGGGTAAAACTGCTAGTTTAACCCAAATTGATTCTATACTTGAGGATAATAACCTTAAAAAGTCATATAGTGGAGCCCCTACTAATGACACTGTCTGGGATATGCTTAATACTGGGAGAGCTGATGAGTTATTCGCTGGAGTAGAACAACCAGGGGAAGGAGACTTCAGTCCAACAAGGATGGCAGGAGTAGCTTTGTGGAACTTTTTAGAGGTAGGCTCTCTTGGATTAATTCCAGGATTACTAGACCCTAAAGATATACTAGAGAAGAAGGCTATGCCTCAAAACTTCTCAGAGAGAGTGGCTGCTTCTTTAGGTGGATTAGCTGGGTTTCTTCCCACATTTGGTGCAGCTAGAGGAATAGCTAAAGGAGCAGTTGCTAAATTTGCTCCTAAGGGTATTGGTAATATTTCTAAATCAATTAAGGCAAAGACTGTAAGTACTCTAAAGAATGATGATGCCGTTAAGAAATATTGGAATGAATACGCAAAGACGAATAATATACAGGTTGGAGGAAAAGAGTATACAAAAGAATTTGATAAATTTGTAGGAACTCTTGTAGATTATCCGACAGCTAAATTAACTACATTAAATAGTAAAGTTGGGGCTCAAGTATTAGGAACAGAAAAAGGAAGAGCTGAGTTCTTAAAGAGCTTACAAGATAATGTTCCTGGAGCTGTTGAGAATGCTCTGAAGAAGCATGCTGACCTATTAAAGGTGCCTGGTCTATCTAAAAAGTTATCAGATGGTTTATTGGAAGAAGCTTTTAATATTAGTAGTAAAAGTATTAAAAATTATAAATTACCTACATTAAACCTTCAAAATGTCCTAGCCGACAAGTGGGGTAATGGTAGACTAGCAAACTTAGGAGCGTCAGCTCTTGAAGAAGCTATTTTATTTAGTGCAGTAGAAGGCCCTATGAATATAATACAATCAGCTCTTGAAGATGATGTTCAGTTAGATTTATATGGAACATTAAGTCACTCATTCTTACTTGGAAGCGCTTTAGGGTTATTTAGGTATATACCAGGTGGCAAGGGTATACCAATAACCTCAACTGTATTTAATAGAGTTAAGAAAGCAGCTGGTAAAAAGAGAAGGTATTCAAGATATGATACATCAATAGCAGCTGATAGGTTAGCATTAGGAACTCACTTAAAAACAATAGCATCTAGTAGGAAAGATATAACAAAGACTTTAAGAAAGCATGTTGAAGAAGGTGAGATTGGAGGGGTAGGAACAAAACTATTTTCTTCTGGAGATAAAGTTGGTAAAAGAATAAACAAACTTGTTGAGACACCTGAAGGAGCTGCTCAAGTACAAAAATTATTAGTTTCACTTGAAGACGCATTTGTAAAGAAATGGTGGCCTGGGTTTTTAAAAGAGGTTCCTGGTGATATAATTGGTTCATTAGGTAGGATGACAGCTGTTGCTTTAGCTTTTAATTATACTACATATAAACAATGGTTAGAAGATGGGTCTGTTCCATTAGAAGATATTCTATTCCATACTGGGCTAGCTGCAGTCTTAGGTAAGAGAGGTAAGCAGTTAACATATTCTATTGACGGAGTACATCATATATCTGAAAAGAATAGACCTTATCAATATAGTGAAGACTTTAAAAAAGTAGATGAGTTTCTAAACGCTATACAGGTTAACCCTCAGTCATCTTTATTCACAGCGATGATGAATGATTACAACGCTATAAATACTAGTCTAACTCAGATTGATTTAAAATCAAATGACATGAAAATGTTTCTTGAGATAGCTGGAGGTAAGGTGAAAGGTGGGGTAAATATTATTGTTTCAGAGGAAGGATTTGGTGATAGGAAACCTGCTAAAGGAAAAACTCCAAATGACGTAGATGAGGTTTATGATAATTATGCTGCTATAATACAAGGACAATTTCTTGAACCAGGTCAGCGTGTATTAGAATCTAACATGCTAACTAATAATCAGATTAAAAAAGTTAAGAAGCAATTAATGGAGCATGAATTTGAAGGATTGAAAGAATTTAGGTCTGAAGGTCAAACAGCTAAAGGTATTGTTTCTACAATGGATTTATATAATGTAGCCTTAGAGTCTTCTGCAGTTAAGCATAGAATGATACTTTCAGAGTATAAGAGTGCAGTGATAGACACTTATAATGCTATCTATGAACATTTAGGTGACCCTTATAGGGTAACTGATGTAGGAGGAGAGCCGATAAAAGTTAAGAAAATCATTTTCGGGACTCCTGATGAATCTCAACCATCTGCGAGCTCAAGAATGTCAGGATTTGAGAATGCTATTAATTTATTAATAAACAGAGGAGAGGTAAAATACGCAGGTGGTGTACGTGATGCTATAACGGTTGATAAAAATATTCAGGATATTATTTTAGGAAGAAGAACTCATGATAAAGAAGGTGGGGTGGAGGTTGAATCGCAAGGTATTCTTGATAATTATGAAGACAGGCTAACTAAATTAATAATGGGAGACGCTCAGCATGATATTACTAGAAAAATTATTGTTGGGGATGATATAATTGATAATTCTTTACAGACTATTATTTTTAGAGATAATGTTAGAGAAACCTGGAGTCATTTAAAATATCTTATGGGAGGTAAGTACGACTCTACTAAACCATATTTTAAGAAAATTCTTGACAATAAAGATAAGCTTGAAGCTTTTTCTAAAGAATTTCAAGACATCTTTTATAAAAAAGGAACACTTGCAACTGATATTATCCTTACTAAAGGTAAGGGGTTTGAACAAACTATATTAGACCAGGAGAAGATGACTAATCAGGAGCGCAAAGCTCAGGAGTTTGTTAGAAGTGTTTTATTTGCTTTAAGAATGGATGTCAATGGTAAGAGAGTGGGAGGCGGTCATGGTATAAAACATGATAAAAAAGTTAATGTTGGAAATGTATTAAAAATATATAAGGAATTTAGGAAAGCTAATATAACTGGTTTTCATTTACCAACTACAGAATTAAGACAAGACTTTGCAGCTCATCTTAAAGAGTATGCATTTGAAAGTAGTATGGCTTCAATGGTTAAGAATGATGGTACTCCTCTTACAGTTAATGATAGAGCAGTATTAGGAGTAATGCTTGAATCCAATATATTAAGTAGTAAATACACAATCCCTGATTTAAAAGGGTTTATTGAAAATGTTGAAAATCTGGATGGGCTTGGTAACGCTCTAAAGAATGTAGCTCAATTCAAAACATTAGTTCAAAGTATGGAAGCAACAGGAGGAAGAAAATTATCCCAAGAAACAAGAATATTTATTGAGCATATTAATGAAGCAGCTAAAAGTGCTAAGATTTCTCCAGTTCAATTTCTAAAAGATTTAAAAGCTGATTGGGAGGAAACAATACAACCTTATATGAAAGTTGAGGGTAAAGGTGGTTTTATAAATACTTCAAGAACTAAGGGGGTTGTTGCAGCTAGGCATCTTACAGAGGTAATGGAGCTTATAAAGCAGGTAAAAGAGATAAATATGCAGACTTCTCACAAGCAACTTATGGATGCAACAGAGGCTGCTCAGAAAAGATTAGGTTCAGAAAGTATAGATACTTTAAAGAGTAAGTTTATTAATCAGGTTTTGACAACTTTGCATGGGAAATATGGAGATTCCCATAGAGCTTTACAGCTATTTAGACAAGTGGGCCTTTTTAAAGATGGATTCTTTAGGTTTAGTGAATGGTTTGAAAAGAATAAAAAAGTTAAACCTGCAGATATGTTAAGAGCTTTAGAACAGAGATTAGCTTTTAATTTTAATGAGAGTTTTAATGAGACTGCTTATGAGAGATTACATAAACTAAATACTGAAAATATTAAAGAAATAAGTGACCTTACAAAAGGTGTTAGTAAGTCTTTGGATGGGTTTTTGAAAGATTATGGAATAGAAGTTAGTTTACAGCCAGGTGAAACTGCTTCTAAACTATTTAGAAACGACCCTGAAATGGAAAAAGCTGAAGGTTTTGTTACTAATATGATTGAAAGGGCAACGATAAAATTCAGCGTAGATGGTAAGGAAGCAGAGTTTGTAGGAGTAGATGGATTTATTAAACTTGGAGATGAAAGAAATGGTCTTCAAAAACAACTACAATTTGTACAAGAAGCAGTAAATGTTTTCGGGACACTAAAACATGGCAAGCAGGTACAGAGAATCCATTCTAGACAAGGTACTGCCCCAGCCTATACAAAAGACATTGTAAAAGAGAGTCCATTAACTGATTTCTTTGATAAGCTAGGATTGGATTTAAGTTTAATAGATACGAAGATTGAGCTTGGTGGTAATAAAGTATCTAATATTATGCATGAAAGAAATGATGCTATAATAACTGATTTTTATAAAAGTATAGCTGTAGCATCTCCTGTAAGCAGAAAAGGACTTGGGACTGCAGAAGAGGTAATGGAAGATGTTAGTGATAACCTTAACCAATTAAGAGTACCAGGAGAAGGTGTCACAGGTCACTATGTTGCTTGGTTAGGTAATTTTAATAGTGGTATAGCTATTCCTATAAAGCAATCCAGTTTTGTTGCAAGAAAATTTTATGATTTAATGGAGAAGAAAATAGCAGAGTGGAAAGATTCTAATAGGCATAAAGAGGAGAGTTATAGAGCAGTTATACGCAAATACAATGAATTTATCAAACAAACTATGGACGTTACTAAGGATGAGAATGGAAAAGTTCTTAAAGTAGTATACAAGGATATGGGAATAGAAGCTCCTCAAAGGTCTAGTGAAGATATGAGTGTAATGATGACCACATTATTTGGTCATGAGACTATGGGAGAAAACTACTGGAAAGCTGCTGTAGAAAATTTTCAAGATGGAAGCAAATTTGCTCACGAAGTTTTAAGAAGGTTTAAATTACTTACTAATAGAGCTCATACAAAACTATCTAAAGATTTTACATCTGATATGATAAACTTTTATGAAAATAATAAATTTGTAAGAGAATCTCCTGCATTTAAGGATTTAATTGAAAAAACTCTGCCAGTAATGAAAGATTTGAAAAAAAATGGTATTTCATTTCATGCAATTAGAGATGAGTTATTAGATGGCAAAATGCCAAAAGTAACATCAGTTCTTAATCAGTATAATATTCAGCTACAGTCAGAGATAAATGATAATCCAAAATTAAAAGACAGTTTCAAAGATTTAAAAGAAGAAGATGGCGTATTTACATTTGGAGAAGGCAATGATATGTTGGGAGATGCAAGCCAGGTTAACTCTGTCAACATAGTAAGCAAGTCAACAATGGAAGCAATAAAAGCATTTCTTGGGTTTGCTCATAAAAAAAATATTTTACATGGTAAACCTATTGGGGCTAAAACATCAACTGGTGAAACAGTAATGATTGATAAGACAGCTTTTATTGTTGATAAAAGTTGGAGTAAATATCTAAATAAGAATAAGATAAATGGAGTAATGTTTACTTCAGCATTAAAAACTCTTGGTAACAAGTATCAAGATAAAATAATAGACTTTAAAGAGGGAGAAACTATTGAAACTTTTATGAAGGGAAAGAATGAAGGGAAAGAAATTAGATTTAATTTAGAAGACTTTTCTTTTGGTAGTTTGGTTAAAGATAAGAAAAATGCTACAGTATCGTTACAGGTTGGCTCTGATTTAATAGGTGAATCGGCTAATAATGCTTTTTATAATTGGCTTGTTAGTCCTAAAGTAAAAAAATATTATGAAACCATTCAGCCTTATTCTGGCAAAAGCACTGTTGAAAGAGAGACGTTTGTTCGAGACTTATTTGGTGAAATGTACGAAAAGACTGGAGGCAACCAGACAGCTTCATTAATGGAAACTTGGATGGGTAAACAAGGAGTACAGGGAGGTCTTCCTACATTTTTTCCATTTAAGAGAAGTATAACTAATTCCATTAAAAAAATGTACATTGATAAGAGTGGTATTTTTTCTCCAAATAACGCTAATGGGAGTCAAAGTGTAATGGCTCCTTCATATTTTTCGTCTTTAGAAGACGGGCATCTAAGAAATTCTATATTTCATTATGACCCTGTCACTGGAGAAAGAACACAATATACAGTTGGTGAGATACAGATTGATAATATTAACTACCATAAAACTGTAAATAGAGATAATTTACATATTATTAAGAGTAATAAATATGGGAAGGATGAAATATTAACATGGAGCGATTTTGCAGAAGAGTTAGGACTGACTAAATATGAAAAGAAGTTCTTCTTTGGTCAAAAAATGGATGGGAATGGTAGAACTCTTGGCTCAATACATCAGTTTCTTCAGCTATTAAATTCAAGAAAAAGCAAAGATATTTATACGTCAATTAAGAGAGTTAGCTATACTGATACATTAGCTAGGAAAAAATTAACTGCTCCCAACCTTGAGAATGCTGCTATGGCTGTTCTTAAAAGTAATAAAAGAGACCCAGTTACTGGGGAAAGAGATAATAAATATATTTTTCTTAGAAGTCAATTAGATGTTGACAAACTTGAAAATGTAGACAAGACTATTGAGAAGGATACTAAAGCAGGTAAAAGAGTAAAAGGTGGGAGATATTATGGCATTGATATAGTAGGTGATTATTATAAATTTACGGACAAGATGGTACAGGATAATATAAAAGGTAAAGATATTATTATTGTTGACGATATATTAGATGCTCAGTCTCAGATGGATGCATACAAAAGGAGCAAGGCTAAACATATTTATAAAGTGGAGTGGAATGAGAAATTTAAAGACCAATTAGAATCTGCTGAAGTTAAATTAGAAGATGGAATTAAATATCAAGTAGAGCTGGTTTCTTCAAGGAATCCTTCTACCAGGTCTTCTGATAAAGTAATTGTAGCGTTAAAAGGATTTGGATTGCAAGGTAATCAAGCAAGGGTTAACTCTATTGATTCTCTAACAAGGATGGAGTCTGATTTTGATATTGATAAGGTAAATTATTGGTGGGACACCCCTACTGAAGTCTTGAGAGAATGGGAAAGTATGCAGGGAAATGTTGCAGCAGTTAAACCTAAATCAAATCCAGTTAGTGTACAGAATTTAAATTTTTTAGATGGTAATTCTCTTGGGACATATTTAAAGGATACTGAGAGAGCTTCCTTATTAAAAGGAATATATGTTAAATCAAGGAGAGTGGTTCAATGGCTATCTCATTATAAAGGAACTGAGAATGACTTTAGTGGGATGTCTTTCCAGTCTTTTGATAATAAGAAAAAAACAGTTGGTATTGACCAATCGGCTTTAAAGGTTATTGAAAAAACTATTGCAAGAGATATTCAAACTATATTGGATTCACAAAAAGGTTGGGACATTGAGACATACGATGAGAAGTACATGGATAAAATATTATTTGGTGATGCTGATAATTTAACAGACTATCCTGGCATATTTGTCCGTCGTAATAAAGTTAAAGTAAGAGATATAGACCCTAAGACTAAGAAAGAAACAGAATCAGAAGAGTGGTCTAATGATTTAGAGAATATTCGAGTAGGAACTATAGATGCTGATGTTATTAGTCAAATGCAGACACCTTATAATAGAATATTGCGATTGACATCAGGTCTATATGAAAGCGGAGCAAGAGAGAATGTTGATTATGATTCATTTTTGTCATATGGAAAAGATTATCATTGGAAAATGAATAATATGAATAAATATATCTTTAATAGACTAAGAGATGGAGGGGCATTAGAGCACACACTTAAGCCTTTATTAACTCAGCCTGATTATTTTGGTAAACAAATGAAAACTCCATTAATAGACCCTAAGAGAGAGCCAGTACCTAGTCATTCCACAGGTAAAGGTCTTCTTCCTTTTGAGAGGGCCTTGCATTTGCTTACATATCAGAATAAGTTAACAGTGCCTGGAGCTGAGAAAGTTCCTTATGATTTAAGAAAAAAAATAGATAGTTATATAGTTGATTTAACTACTGACCGTGCAGCAGAGACGGATAGAACATCTTATGCATTAAAGGAACTTAAGTCTTTAACAGATAGTGATATTAAAAGGATGCAGTCATTAAACTATCTTCATAGTAGGAGAAGAAATATAACAGACAGGATAGAAAAGAACCCGTATTCAGATTATTGGATTAGGCAAAGGGACTCAGTTGATGCCCTTATTAAAGCTGAGACACAAAACATTAATATGAATCCTAAGTTGCAAAAAACTATAGCTAATAAGATAATGAAACAAATGGTTCGCAACTTAAAGAATGGAATACCTGTTAGAATTAGAACTAAATCTGGTGGTGTTTTTACAGCAACAAGTTTAAAAGGAATTACATATAAACAGCTTAGAGAAAGTATCTGGGATAGTGAAAATCAGAAACTCTATGGTAGATTAATAGGAACTCCTTCTGATGACTATGTACAAATGCAATCTTGGTATGAAGTAATCTCTAAAAAGGTTGGAGGTTATGGACTTAATCCTGAGCATTTTTCAGCTACAGAGATAATTGACTGGAATAAAGATATTCAGGGCATTAGGAGAATGATTGCAAAGAGTTGGGGAGGTCTATATGGTAAGAATGCTCCGTCATATCATAATTCCGAGTCTATTGCTAATAATATACAATTAGAATTAAAAGAAGTATACGAAAGATGGAATGAGAGATACAATCTTGGAAGCGCAATGTTGCTGTCATCTACTATGCCAGAACTTGATTTTACAAGAATGACGTATTCTAATGGTAGATATGGAGTAGCTTTCTTTAATAGTCCTGCTAAGGAGATTAAACATATAAATGCTGTCCTTAGATTTTTAAATAGTAAAGAAAGTTTAACTAATCTTGAAGGAGTAGAACTTACTGGTCGTGATTTTATAAGAAGAACTGCTCAACAATTTACTGAGATATACAATGCTTTTAACAAGCCTGTTGATATTGACCAAGGTTTTGATAATTATGCATTATTTGCATTTGACCCAAAATTCATGGGTCAACATGGTAAGAATTTATTACAGTCTAGGAGTGTTGATACTGAAGCTCCTACTGATTTTTCTCGTATGATTGATGACTTAAATGGAGGAGGTCTTGAGGATAAATATAAAGTATTAGATAATGAGACTATAATGACTATCCTGACTACCAACCCTGAGCAAGCTAAAGCAATGGGACTAACTGGTAATTTAGCTTATGATTATATATCTTTGAAAAGACCTGCTGTTGTGCAGGGTATAACTCCAAGTTTAAGAGCTTTGATAAATATGGACTTTATTCCATCAAGGGCTTTAACTAATACTCATAGAAATGTTAAGATTTCTGGTCTAAACCATTTTTATAGGATTAAACAGAGTGAAGCTAGAATGCTTCTTGGTTCAAATGCTACTGGTAAAAATCTAATAACAGGCAAAGATTCATATATTATGAGAGATATAGCTTCATTAGATAATAATCTTAATTTATCTAGAGAAGATGCAAAGAATAGAACTTTAGACCAGGTTAATCAAGAACGCCAACAAAACGAAGGAGCGATTTGCTAATGGCTACATGTGCAACAGTTAGAGGGAAGAAACAAGATGAAATTATTGATAGGTGGTATGACTCTAAAATGATTACTGCTGCTACTCAAGGAGATTCAAAGTTTTTTAAGAAAATGTATTTCTCTCTTACAGGTGAAGACTTTGATTATGGAGTCCTTCCTACTATGAGAAAGCTTACAAAGTTAAATAATCATATTGATTCATTTGAAAAAGATTTAGGTAAGAATATTGGTGGATTCGCTAAATGGTTTTATCTTCCACAGGAAATAGTTAAAAATAATCCTATTGCTAGTAATGCATTTGATGGGTTTAAAGTGGCTCATGATTACTTCAGAGGTAATAAAGAGAAATATGACAACTCAATAGTAGATATTGCTAAAGGCCTACAAAATATAGTTAAATTAATGGCTATATCTAAAAATGAGAAGACCCCAAGTATTAAGAAAGCTGCAGTTAAATTAGAAAAAATGTATAAGGAATATTATACTTTAAATAGTAAAGGAGAAACTCACGAAGCTCAAGCAGTATGGGATAAGATAGAAAAGCTAGGGACTGGTGAAGAAGCTCAGATACAATTTCAAGTTTTTGAAGAAGCTGATGCATTGTTTAGAAATGAAGCATTATTAACTAAAGAACCTACAAAATATGGTAAGTATGAACAGGTTCTTAAAACATGGAAAACTGTTAGACCTCATTTATTTAAGACTCTTAATAATGGTTTAGATACATACATAAAATCATTAGAAAGGCTTGACAATAGAAAAGTTTATGGGCACATGATAGACTCATTAACGAAGCTTAAGGACAACCTAAAACCTAAGAAATATTATTTTCCAACAGATGTCATTGAGATATTTCCTACACTAGCTAAGGTTCAAGAGATGGTTTACGATAAGAATATAGACGTATCTAAGTTGAAAGACAGAGGCGATGTTGATAATATGAATATATTGATAGACAATGCAGTTGAGAAAATTATACACTCTATTGACTTACCAGGTAATCTTAAGCAGACAGAAGGGGATATGCCCAGTGCAAGGTATAGTAAAAATATTATTGGGGTTTTAGATAATTATGTAAGAAATGTTACTAGGTTCAATTATCAGGCAAGGTCTACTGCGGCCTTAACTAAGGCAATACAAGGTCTTTCTAAACTAACTGGTGATGACTCTAAGATGGCAGGAACATCAAAGTTTTTAATTGATTATCTATTTGATACTCATTCTTCTATGATGGGTATGCATATTAAGAATAATGCATGGAGACACGCAGTAAGGGGAATTACTTCTTGGGAGTTTATTTCAAAACTTGGTTTTAATTTTAGAGGAGCATTAAGAAACGCAACTCAGTCTATACAAAACTTTGTTTATTTTGGTGGCAAAGGTATGTATGATGCATTTTCATATCTAAAACAGTTTGAATTAAATGAAGCTGTTAATAAGGAAATGCAAAAACATGGTGTATTCTTTACAGATGCAAGAGAATTAGCAAATAGTATAGGTCTTTTCCCTGATATAGAGGTTAGTACAATAGATGGTAAGGATATACCAACATTTAAGTTTCATAGTACTACTAATAAATTTTTAAGAGGACTTGAAAAAGTAGCTTCTGTATCAGGCAAGCCTATGCAAGTAGTAGAAAATAAAGTTAACAGACAGAATACATTTAAAATAGCTTTTGGATTACATCATAGTAAATTAAAAAATAATATTGGATTCATAGAAGGTTCTATTAGAGAAAAAAATAAAGGTAATAGAGATAAATTTCAATCTGATGAAGAATATCAAAATTTTATACAAAAACAGATTAATGATGAGATTATTTCAAGGTCTGGAAGATTTGCATCTGAGATGGTTAGGGAACTTCATTATGAATATGCTCCATTTGCTAAGCCTAAGGTATTAAGAACTGCAGCTGGTTCTATATTAGGGCAGTTTCAAACTTATAGTATAAATTTCTTTAATTACAATAGGAAGATAGCTAAGAAAGGATTTGGAGAATTATCTGCTGGAGAATATTGGGGAGAAGATGCTTGGAGAATGTATAGAATGGGTATGGTCTATACTACTATTAATGGAGTATTATCACCTATATTTAATACAGATATAAGCAGGCTAGTTCAGTTTGATACATACGATAGAGTTAGACAATGGTATGATATGATTATGGGAGACCAAGAAGCAAAAGATAGAGCTTTTTTTGGCAAGGGCCCTGTTATAGGTACATTAGGTGGCCCTTTTATATCTGACTTGACTACTCTTGGAGGACTAGCTGGTATGTATGATTTATTTAGTGCTCCTGGAGAAAGAACTATGGCTGGATATTTAGCTGGATACCAAGACTTTTCTGAAGCCTCTGGTTATGATAAAGCATTTGAGTTTACTAGGATGTTAAATACATCTTTAGCAAGGGCAGCATTTGTTCATACTCCTAATATATGGAATGGACAAAGTGTTGGTTCTGCCTTTGCAATAGAAGCTGGTTTATTCCCTTCTAAGGAAATGAAAGAAAAGAAAGCTGCAGCTATAGAGACAATACAAGACTGGGGCATTCCATTACCAACTCCTAGATATGCAGAAGCTAAAACTAAAAAAAGAAAAAAATATGATGATAAGACTAAAGCTGTTATGCAGTCGCTAGGAAGGTTGTCTAATATAGCATAAAAAAAGGGGGAAACTAATCCCCCTCCTTTTAGTTAGTTTAACAAACTAATTAGTTAGTTTAAATTTGTTTTATTTAATTGGTTGCTATAGTTTTCTAAATGTATTTCTAATTTATTAATATCTTCTGGTAGTCCTTTTTTTGATGTGTAATAGTTAGCTATAGTTTTATTTATTATATCCAATAATTTTTCTAATTTTGATTTCAATATTATTACTTCTTTAATGTAGTCATCTCTCATTTTTCTTCTCCTCTTCTATCTGGAACCCGTATGCTGCAATCAGTATAGCATCTGAGTTCCATAATGTTGTTTTAATTTCTGTTTTAAATGATGCGAGTTCTTTTAGTTTATTTTTTCTAGCCCTGTAGTTTTCTTCTCCTTTTGGCAACTCAACATTATATTCCTCTGCCCAATACTTTATCCATTTGTTTGGTAATATATAATTAATAGGTATTTTATGTGATTCAAGTACTCCCTGCCACCTTCCATAGTTCTCCCCGAAATGAAAGGCAGCTCTGGTTGCATTACTTGGTCTACCCCATACCTTCTCCATGTATGCTACACACTTTCCATCATCATTAACCCAGCTGTTGTTCTTAATATGCAATACTATACTCGACATATTTTTAGCATTGTCGGGACATTTGTCTACTGATACGAATGCTCTGTCCCATTGGCATATTGCACCACCAGCACCAGGGTCAATACCTATAATAACCATTACCAATCCTTCCTTTTGGTATATTTATGTCTAGTATCATTGTAGGCTCTCTTTTTTTTGTATACTTTCTTTTCCTTTTCATCTTTTAATAATTCTCCATCAAATAATTCAATAGTTGTTTGTATCATCTTTGATACTTTTTTGTCATTACTTTTTTTAACAAAATACTTGCATCCTTTATTAACTGTACTCTCAGGTATTTCCTTTGCAGGCTTACCAAGATGTAGAAAGTATAAGCAAACACCAAATAGCGATATCTGCTTATCTTTCCTGTATTCACATTCCCAACAATTATTAGGCACGCTTTGGTTCGTCTGTCTCAGCCATTTTGGGATTCATATAGAATTTACATTTATTACCATTAAATCCTATTTCATGAGTACCTATCTTACCATACCTACTTTTAGAAACTATCACTTCACTTTTGTACAATGAGTATTTTTCATTATCAAAGTTATAACCATAGAATACAAACATAGCTGATTCTGCAGTTTGCTCTATAACACCTGATTCAGAGTAATCACTCATTCTAGGTCTAGGGTCAAGTCTCTTTTCAATTTCCCTATTTAATTGAGAAACAAGTATAGATGAACAATTTTCTGATTTACATATCCATTTATACTCTTGCATTATTTTCTCAATTTCAAACCTTCTGCCTTCTTTGACTCCATTAACTTGTATAAGCTGTATGTAGTCATCAATAACAACATCAGGTTTATGTTTTGCTATTTCCCTAAGAGACTCATCTAAAGACCTAATGTTATCATACATTAATAGATTCTTGTATTTGTTTTTCATTTTTTCAGAGGTCAATTCAAACTCTTCCTTGTCTATCTCAGATAGGTCATTTCGCCTTATATTTCCATATTCTAAGGCATCGCTTTCCATAACCAATATCTTCTTTAACATTTCAGTATTGCTCATTTCTCGATTGAACAGCATAACATGATAACCCTGTTCAATTAATCCACGAACCATGTTAATTACAAGAGTTGTCTTACCATGTCCAGGTCTACCACCTAACACAGTAATTTCTTTTCTTGTCATGCCACCTGCAAACATATCTAAGTGTGCTAAGTTAAATGGTATAAGGTTAGAGTCTTCTTCAACAACTTCTTTCATCTCATCAACTAAGTCTCCAAAGTCTTTTTTCTTTGATGGATGTATTTCTACTAACTCTTTAATGAGCCTGCCATGTACTTCTAATATACCACCTACCTTATCATAGTCATCATAACTAGCGTCTACAAGTTTCTGTGCTGACTTAGCAGTTTCTCTTTGTATATACTTCTCCCAAACTATTCTAGCATATTGTGCTACATTAGCTATTGTTGGTACTGACTCAGTTAATCCAGTTATATAGTAAGCTAAGCTATCACCTGTTAAGTCTTTTACTTTATTGCTTAAGGTAATAAAATCAACTTCAACTCCGTCTTTATATAACTCTTTTAAAGATTTCCATATTTCTCTGTTGTCTTTCTTATAGAAAGCTTCATTATCTCTTATCCAAGCCATACCTATTTCCTGCTCTTTTGCTCCTCCAGAAATCATGCAACCTAGTAATGCCTGTTCTGCTTCTTCTGATGAAGGTAGTAATTTTATTTCTCCATTATCTGTCATATTCTTGCTCCTTGTTAAACAAATGTGTTTGTTGTGTTGGTATGTAATTCATAACTACATACTCTCTTCTTGGTTCTTTTCTTGCTTCTCCTGTGCATCCTGCGTATTTCCAGTTTATAATTTCTATGTTATAGTCACTATACAATTCTCTCACTTCTTCTCTATAGTCATAACTA
>Ga0098034_1000395_pt1 | contig 18830 bp, 25 predicted proteins | sample 2_EtaG_FD_77062 | JGI IMG/M metagenome (GOLD analysis project Ga0098034, IMG submission 77062) | Marine viral communities from the Subarctic Pacific Ocean - 2_ETSP_OMZ_AT15125 metaG | ecosystem: Environmental > Aquatic > Marine > Oceanic | place: Pacific Ocean | collected 2015-01-07
GGATATATGATTTAGATTTAACTTCACTATATCCTAGTATAATAATGAGTCTTAATATATCGCCTGAAACTAAAGTTGGCGTTATTTCCAATTGGAAACAAGAATGTTTATTAAAGAAAGACCCAGTTAGTGTAAAAATTAACGGACAACCAATTGATGACGTAAAACAATGGTTAATTAAAAATAAATTTACAGTAGCAAGTAACGGGGTTGTATATGATACTAGGAGTATAGGATTTCTACCTAGAATATTAAAAAAGTGGTTTGCTGAACGTGTTGAGTTTAAAACTGAAAGAGATAAGCACAAAGTAGGATCTGAAAAATATAAATTTTATGATGCAGAGCAATTAGCACAAAAAACACTACTTAATAAGTTTTATGGAGTATTAGGATTAAAAACATTTAGGTTTCATGACTTAGATAATGCAGGAGCAATTACAGCAACAGGACAAAGTGTAATTAAGTTTTCTGCGAAGGTCATTAATGCTTATTATAAAAAAGAAACAGGCAAAAACAATTTTAGAAATGCTACAGGTAAAAGAGTAGATTTTTCATTCTATACAGACACAGATTCAACATTTGTTTCTAGTTTACCACTTATAGAAAAACGATATCCTAATTTTGATGAAAATGATGAACAATTCATGATCGAAAAAACAAATGAAGTAGCAGCTGAAATTCAAAATCATGTAAATGAAATGTATAATCAATATTCATTATATTTTCATAACACAAAAGAACATAGGTTCCAGATTAAACAAGAATATGTAGCAAAATCTGGCGTGTGGATTGCAAAAAAGCGGTATGCTCAATGGGTGATATTTAAAGAAGGAAAACCAACTGATAAACTGGATATAAAAGGTTTAGACGTAGTCAGATCATCTTTTCCAGTAGATTTTAAAGAAATAATGGAAGAGACACTTTGGTATATATTAAAACAAAGATCAAAATTAGATACTACTGATATGATAATGGAATTTAAGGATAAAATACAAGACTCTGATATTTTAAACGTGATGAACAATACAGGAGTAAAAGAGATTAGTAAATACACCAAAAAGAGGAAGCCGTTTGCTGGTTATTTAAAAGGAACGCCAATTCATGTTAAATCTTCTATCAATTATAATGATATGTTACATCATTTAGGTATCGAGAAAAAATTCGAAGCTATTAATGATGGAGATAAAATTAAATGGGCATATCTTAAGACAAATGCAATGGGTTTTGATACTATTGCATTAAGAGGATATGAAGACCCAAGACAATTAACAGAATTTGTTAAAAAATATATCGATAGAAATAAAATATTTAACAGTGCATTAAGAGGCAAAATAGATGATTTTTATCTAGCAATGAATTGGGATAATTTGCCAGAAAATAATAATGTAAATAAGTTCTTTTCATTTGGATAATACAAATAAATTTATTATAATATATAAAAAAAATGTACGGAAAAGATCAATGGATAGGTAGAGAAGTAGAAGGTCGTTATTCAGATATGATGACTTTCTTTGTTAGAGATATAGGCGACGGAATCGGCGTCGACGATTTATCCCAATACCCACATTATTATTTTACAATTGAATATATGAAGAAATCTTTATTAGATAATGATAAGTATCTTCCGGCTATTCGAGAAATCTTGGATACTACAAATAATGTTGTAACGTTAGAAGCATCGAATGCAACTTTTGATGCATTGCCACCTGACTTATTTAACAGGTGTCATATTATATATAGAATCAACGATGGTGCTGTACAAAAATTAAAAGAAACAGATACATTGAGTATTGACGCCGGATGGTATAGAGTTCACCAAATAACTAAATGTAACATGATGGAAATTAATCCAGATAATTATAAGTTTGATTATGAGTAAAATTAGATGCCAATATTGCAATAAAAAAACAGATATGCCTGCAATGTATTATTCGATGACCCCTATTAATGAAAAAATAGAGAAACGGATAAATGAACTAGGAAGAGACAAATGGTTTGAAGATGTTGATTGGGATAACCCAACAGATGAATTAGATCAAATATCTTTATATGATCAGTTATTAAATACAATTGGTAAAGTAGTTGTATGTAAAAAATGTCTAGATAAAGACAGTAAGCTATGGCAAAAGTATTATCCACAACAATGTGAAGAAATATGAAATATTCAGTAGTAGTAACATTTAATATAGAAGGATTTCACAATTGGCCAGAAGCAAAGGAAATATTTCCAGAAGTAGGATTTTTGTCTGATAGACACAGACATCAATTTGGTTTTAGATGTTATGCAAAAGTAACACATTCAGATAGAGATGAAGAATTTATATTAATGCAAAGAAGACTAAAAAAGCAACTAAGAACAAATTTTGGTGGTAATATATTAGAATTTGGAAGAATGAGTTGTGAGGATATTGGAGAATGGATGTTAGAAAATAATGAAAATTTATATAAAGTAGAAGTCTGGGAAGATTGGGAAAACGGAGCAATAATAGAAAAATGAAAAAAGTATTTTATTTCGGATTAGAGCCTTTAAAGGCAAGATATACATATCAGTTATCTAAAGAATGGATGCCAGCAACGTTTGAGCCATATTCTGATAAAGTTGAGTTTATTGACGTAGAAGGAGAATTTGATCCTGATCAGCAAATAAAAGTTGGAGCAGTTTTAGATGCAGTAGGTAGAGGTAAATTTGCTATGAGTCAATGTAGTAATTTTCTTGATATGTTAAATAATGATCAAGTTAATAATGGAGATGTTATATTTCTTCAAGACTACTGGCATCCAGGAATTGAATCTATATTATATGCATTAGACCTATATGGTATAGAGGTAGAGATATATGCAATGCTTCACGCACAAAGTGTAGATGAATATGATTTTACATATCCAATGAGAAATTGGATGCGAGGGTTTGAATTAGGTTTAGATAAAAGAATGACAGGGATATTTGTAGGAAGTACAATTCATAAAGACCAATTAAGACAGGCAGGATTTGAAGCACCAATACATGTTGTTTCGCTACCATTACATTTAGAGTTGGCTCAAGCTAAATATCCAGGGTATGATAAATATAAACGAAAAAAGCAAAATATTGTTTATTCTAGTAGATTAGATAAAGAAAAGAATCCATTTTTTATGATGGAAGTAGCAGAAAAATATTTAAATGAATTTAATGGGGCAGAGTGGCACGTAACAACATCTGGCAAAGAATTTAAGTCAATGTTGCCTGGTGTAATAGATGCACTATATGAATTAGCAGATAGACAACCAAGATTTAAATTGTTAAATAATCTAACAAAACAAGAATATTATAAAGAATTAGCAGAAGCAAAAATACAATTTAATTGTGCATTGCAAGATTATGTATCATGGACAGTATTAGAATCAACTACATTTGGGTGTGATATTGTATTTCCAAATTTTAGGTCATTTCCGGAATTTATACCACCAAATAGATTATATACTGCATTCAATGTTAATTCGGCAGTAATTAGATTACATGAAGTAATGCAACAAAGCCAACCAAATTATAATATTGCACATCTAGCAGATTTGGGCAGACAAATGGAGGGATATATAGTAGCAAATGGAATTGAACAAGAAATTAATGTTTGGCACGAAGCTGAATATTGTAAACATTTATTAAATAAAAAAGAGGAACAAAATGAAAATTGACAAGAAAGGTATTGAAGAAATACGAAATACAATTGAAACACCATTTTCTGCATTAGCAGAACAATTGAGTGACAAAGGAGTATTAGATCATCAACTAGCAGAAATTGTAACATTTGTGTTAGGAAACTTGCAAAAGTTAGGTGATAAACCATGGGAGATAGTAGATTAATATGGATAAGAATTTTATATATTATCCATCACTATCTGCCGGTAGTATGGTATCTGCATTCAAAAAGAATACAAAATTTGAAGATGGAACTACGTGTAGATTCTTTTCAAAAGAGTATCCTGAACAATGGAGACATCCATATTTTTTAATCACAGCAGGACACCATTTCAAAAAAATGGATTTCCGAGATCAGTTAGGACTAGACGATGGTGTATTAGTATTTGGCGATTCGGGAGGATTCCAAATAGCAACCGGTGCATTAAAATGGGATAAGACAATACGACAAAGGATATTCGAATGGCTAGAACACAATTCAGATGTTGCTGCAAATTTAGATATACCACCAAGGGCAAAGTATGAAAATCGATTTGCAGAGTCAATGGATATCAGCTTTGACAATTTCAAATATTTTGAATCAAAACAATCAGGTAAGACAAAATTTTTAAATGTTATACAAGGTACATATAATGAAGAATATTCGGATTGGTATCATAAATTTAAAGATTTTGATTTTAATGGCTGGTGTATAGGTGGTCCTAAGAAATTAGTAGATTTCATGTATGTAATTGCATTAATGTTACATAATAGAGAATTCGAAAAAGAACATGTACAATATATACATTTGTTAGGAATATCAAAAATATCTGATTTCTTTATATTAGCAACATTACAAAAATTGATGAATGAACTAACTGACGATAGAATATTATTTTCCACAGATTCATCATCTCCAGGACAATATCCAGTATTTGGTACATATTTACATTCGAGTAATTATAAAACACAAACATTTACAGAATTATATTTTCCAAAAAATAATGAATATAGGAGAAAATCTCATGCAAAAAGGACGAATAAAAATGTGGCTATTGATACTACTAAACACGTCCCTTGTTCTTTAGGTTGTCCAGCTTGCCAAGATTTTACTTATGATTATCTCGGAGGAAAAACTACGACAGGATTAGATAGGTACAGCCAAGAAGGAATGCCAAGAATGGTTATTCATAATACACATCTTTACGCTGAAATGGCAAAAGATGTTAGTAAATTAGTAAATAATCACGTAGAGCTTTTAGAAACAGCAATACCAAAGGATTTATTTGATGTTATTTCATCATTACACGAAATGTTCGCAGATCCAGATAAAGCACTACGAGTTTATGCAACATATAAAAAGACATATAAGAAATTCGGTGGTGACAGCATATCAACTACCGATGCAATCAAATTTAACGAATTTTTTAAATTTTAAAAAGACAAAAACATGGAAAAAAGTAAATTACAATCATTTATCAACAGATATTACCTAGCAGGGAATTGCGAGGCAGTAACTGTAAAATCAAATGGACAATCAGTTAATTGCGAATTAATTGACGCAGATCAAACAGTAGTAGGAAAAATCAAATGGAAAACAAATCCATTTATGGAAGGAGAATTAGGAATTAATCATACAGGAGCATTAACAAGAATGTTATCAGCTGTAGGGGAAGATATTGACATTGAAGTTCAAGAAACTGCAGGAAAGAATTATGCAATGAAAATTCAAGAAGGAAGTACTACAATGACATTTATGTTAGCAGATACAACCGTTATTCCAGCAGTACCAAGTATTAATGCAGAACCTGAATATATAGTTACTATCGATATCGATGATGATTTTATAGATAAGTTTATTAAAGCTAAAAATGCATTACCTGATGCAAAGAATTTTGCAGTACAAGTACAAAATGGCAAAATTAAATTTATTATTAATTATACAACTATTAATGCAGACAACGTAACATTTGATTTAGATGGCGGGTCAGAACCAATGGAACCAATATGTTTCTCAGCAGACAAATTAAAAGAGGTATTAACTGCAAATAAAGGAGATGTTGGTGAAATGCACATTTCTCCAGATGGATTAGCAAGAATAGATTTTACTGGAGCTGATTTTGATTCAAATTATTGGTTAGTTCAATTACAAAATTAATATGTACGGAATAACAGAAAATACATTGTGGGTCGAATCATTTAGACCCGGAACATTGGAAGGATATATTGGAAATGAACATGTTATACAAAAAGTAAAAATATTCATTGAAAATGGAGATATCCCACATTTATTATTCTATGGCACTGCCGGCACAGGTAAAACTACATTAGCAAAAATAATTGCTAATTCAGTAGATGCAGATTTAATGTATATTAATGCATCTGACGAAAATTCAGTAGATGCGGTTAGAGATAAAATTAAAAGATACGCCAGTACTGTAGGATTTAAAAGGTGGAAGATAGTAATATTAGATGAAGCAGATTATTTAACGCCAAATGCTCAAGCAGCATTACGTAATTTAATGGAAACATATAGTAGGACAACTAGGTTTATATTAACATGTAATTATGTAGAAAAAATTATAGACCCAATACAAAGTAGGTGCCAAACATTTGGAATAACACCACCTGATAAATCTGTAGTAGCTCAGAGGTTAGTAGAAGTGTTAACTGAAAAAGAAATTGAATATGATGTTAATGATATTGTAGCAATTATTAATTCTAGTTATCCAGATATAAGGAGAGCAATTAATAGTGCACAAAGCCATGTAGTAAAAGGAAAATTAGTTTTAGACAAACAAAGTGTTGTACAATCTAATTATATGACAGAAGTATTAGAGATATTAAAGAAAACAAAAGCTAAGAAAGAAGCTTTTAGAAATATAAGACAAATTATTGCAGACAGTAAAGTAAAAGACTTTACACCATTATATACATTTTTATATGACAATTTAGATGAATTTGGAACAGGCAAAATAGCATCAGTAATATTAATTATTGCAGAATCACAATATACAGATTCACACGTTGTAGATAAAGAAATAAATATAATGGCAATGTTTGTAAAATTATTAAACGAATTATAAAAGGAAAAATATGAATAATTTAAAACAAAACATCAACCCATCAGACTTAAAACCAATAGTATGTGAAGAATGTAATGGAATTTATTTCAGACAAGTAATGGCTATTAATAAAGTATCTAAATTTTTAACCGGACAAGATAAAGATACAGTAGTTCCAGTTCCTACATTTAGGTGCGATGATTGCGGTGCGATACCAGAAGAATTTCAGCCAGTAATACCAAATGCAAAATAATGGGATCACCGTATATAAAAGCACCAGTTGTATTGGTATTTAAAACATCTAACAGATCAAACGCAAAAACTAAAATAAAGGTTTTTAAAAACAAAAACGTTGATGTTGTTAATGAAAATAAGATGCCAGGCGTACCAGAAAAAGCAATAATATTGGAATTAGGAGTAGGATCTAAGTTTGAAGAAGTATGGAGAAAGAAATATAAATTATAATGGCAAAGAAACAAGGCGCAACTATATTTGATTTTATTAATGGCATAACACACCAAAAGAAAGAATGGCATTCTTATACAGAAACAGACCAAAAACGATTTGCACCGTACATAGTTAATCGTTGGCTTTCTATGAGAATGGAATTAATTGATTTAATCAATGAGTTACAAAAGTATACAATAGGAGTATTATCTCCTAGAGAAACTTATCGTTTATATCATGGTTTTTTACCAACAAATAAAACCTTCGCTAAGTACGTAAAAGGAAAGAAGGAAGATAAGTTCGACAAACAATTAATTTCACAAGTTGCAGAACATTACAAGATAAGTAAAAGTGAAGCAACTGATTATGTAGAATTAATGGATAAAAATAGTTGTGCTGATTTGCTTACATTATATGGACACACAAATTCGGACAAGAAGAAAATGTTAAAAGGGAAGAAATAATATTTGGATTACATAAACTAATTTCTTATATTATAATAAATAGATAAAACAACGTCCCAATCCGGGACTATAACCTTAATAAGATGATAGAAGTAGTAATATTTAGTTGGGTATTTGCCTTTGCAATAGTTGTTTATGCTTATATTAAACATAGATTAAACCAAAACAAAGATGAGTAAAACAGGAAATTATATTAATCCAATATACAAGTTATCACTAAATGATGTAAGTAAAGTTCCAGCAAAAATATCATATTCACAATGGGCAATGTATTCAAAATGTCCTAGGCAATGGAAGTTGTCTTACATAGATAAGCTTTCTACATTTACACATAGCGTAGCAACATGTTTTGGGACAGCATTCCACGAAACATTACAAAATTATTTAACGGTTATGTATACTGACTCTGTTAAATCTGCAAATAATATTAATATACGAGATGAATTAACAAACAATCTTAAACAAGTATATATTAATGCAGTAAAAGAAAATAAAGGAGAACATTTTTCTAACCCACTTGAATTAACAGAACACTTAGAAGATGGAATTGCTATATTGGATTGGTTTATTAAAAGAAGAGCACAATACTTTTCTACTAAAGGATATGAACTAGTAGGAATAGAAGTAGAATTATGTGTTCCTGCATCACAAAAAAATACTAATGTATTTTGGTATGGATTTATAGATGTAGTAATAAGAGATACTGATTTAAATAAAATTAAGATATATGATATTAAAACTAGTCGTATGGGCTGGAATAAATGGCAAAAGTCAGATAAACTTAAATTGTCACAACTAGTAGCATATAAAAAATATTTTTCAGATCAATTTGGTACTCCTATAGATAATATAGATATTGAATTTTTTATTGTTAAAAGAAAATTAATTGAAGAGTCAATGTTTCCACAAAGGAGGATACAAATAGTTAATCCAGCATCTGGAACAGTTACTAGGAAAAAAGTACAGAAAAGTATTGATGATTTTATTGGACAATGTTTTGATTCAGAAGGAAACAAAAAAATAAATGGAAAATATTTATCCTTAGCCGGCAAGGGCGCTAAACATTGTAAGTGGTGTCCCTTCAAGTCAGATTACGAAAATTGTCCCAAAGAAGATAGGATTCGTGAATAAAATTTATTATAATAAATAAAAAGGAAATACCATGGATGGATTATTATTAGATGCGTTATATGCTAAATATCAAGCAGATAAAGCAGATGCAGTAGCAAGATTAAATATATATCTAAGTAGCTCAGTTGGGATTGGAGAACACCCACAACATATAGATGAAATGGATTCTATTATCAATCAATATGCAACCGCAGAAGATAAAAGGCAAGCATTAAATTATATGATCGCTAATATAAAAAATCATGATAATATCATTTGCGGGTTAGATCTCAAGAAAGATTTACTAAAAGGGTAATGCGAGTAGCTGTTATTGGAAATAAAGAATGGCAGAATAAACGAAAGGTCCAAGACGTTTTACAGAATTTAAAAAAACAATTTGGAGCTGATGTTACTATTGTAGGAGCAGGTGGAAGTGAGGGAGCAAATTATATGGTTAGAAAATTTGCATTAGAATTTGGAATACCATATTCAGAATACAACCCATCTTATTCTGGAAGGAATTTGTATTCAGCAATGCCTGAATCATATTATGGAAAGAAATATCATTTTAGCCAATTATTACATCGAATGAGAATGTTAGCAGAAAATTGTGATTATATGATTATTTTAAACAATGAAAATAAAATGAATCCACAATTAAAAACAGCATATAGTAAAATAAATAAGTTAAATAAGCCAGTAGTTTTACTAGGCTAATATTTATATAAAAGTTATAATTTATAAGGATGTTACATTAATGGAGTTACAAAAAACAAAAAAGCGAAAAATTTTATTATTAGCAGACGATTTTAGATTGCCATCTGGGATTGGAACTATTAGTAAAGAAATCATTTTAAATAGTGTTAAGCACTTCGATTGGGTTCAAATAGGAGCCGCAGTCAAACACCCAGACACGGGAAAAATGTTTGATGTATCACAAGACGTACGAAAAGATACAGGTATTGAAGATGCAGATGTAAAAATAGTTCCATGCGATGGGTATGGAAATAGAAATTTATTATTTGCTTTATTGAACGCAGAAAAGCCAGATGCAATATTACATTTTACAGATCCTAGATATTGGGGTTGGTTATATGAATTAGAGCACGAAATCAAAACCACATTTAACATTCCACTCATGTATTATTCCATATGGGACGACTTACCTTATCCGATGTGGAATGCGCCATTCTACGGTAGTTGTGACCTAGTAATGGGAATTTCGAAGCAATCTGATATCATACACAGAGAAGTGCTTAAACAGAACGGATATGGGGTGTATAATTATGATGCAGATGAAATTGGAGATGATAAATTAGAATGGGATGAAGTAATTACTGGGTTTGTTCCACACGGATTGAACCATAACATATATAAACCATTACCAGAAAACGATGAAAGATATAAAAAATATTTTGCTGATATTAAAGAAAGAAATGGAATTGAATTTTTAGTATTTTGGAATAATAGAAATATAAGAAGAAAACAACCAGGAGATCTAATTTTAGCATTTAATGAATTTAGAAAAAAATTGCCTGATGATAAAAAAGACAAAGTAGGTCTATTAATGCATACTCAAGCAGTTGATAATAACGGAACGGATTTAAGGGCAGTACATAAAAATATAGCTCCAGATTGTAAAATTTTATTTTCAGAAGCAAGAATTGGTTCTCCGGATTTAAATGCAATGTATAATATATCCGATGTAGTAGTTAATATTGCATCTAACGAAGGATGGGGCTTAAGTAGCACAGAGGCATTATTATCAGGAACACCTATTATTAATAATGTTACGGGTGGATTACAAGACCAATGTGGATTTTTAGATGAGAATAATGAATGGATTCAATTTGATGGAAAATTTTCTACCAATCATAATGGAAGATATAAATTAAATCATGGCAAATGGGCTATACCAGTATTTCCATCAAATAGGTCATTACAAGGGTCTCCACAAACTCCATATATATTTGATGACAGATGTAAATTCGAAGACGTTGCTGATGCTATGTATGGCTGGTGGGCAACACCAAAAGATGAACGAATGGAATGTGGTTGGGCAGGAAGAGACTTTTGTTTAAATAACGGATTAACCTCAGAACAAATGGCTAATAAAATGGTTGATATGATTAATTTTGTATTAGACCAACCTAGAGAACAAAGACCAAGATTTACATTAAATAAAGTAGAAAATAGAGAATATAAAAATATGGGTATATTAGTATGAGAACATGTATAATATCTAGTCCAATAGCAACACAATCAGGGTATGGACACCACGCACGAGAGTTTGTAGATAATATAATAGAACAAAAAAGTAATGAATGGGACATTAAATTATTATCAATGCCATGGGGCAATACGCCATTTACATATCCAATTCCTGTAGATTGGCAACAAAGGTTAATTCCGTTACCACTACAAGCCCAGCCTGATATTTGGGTTCAAATAACAGTACCTAATGAGTTCCAACCAGTAGGAAAATATAGTATCGGAGTAACTGCTGGAACTGAAGGAGATATTTGTCCTAAAGAATGGATAGAAAAAATTAATCAAATGCAGACGACAATAGTGCCTTCTCAATTTACTAAAAAGGTATTCGAAGATACAGCAACAAAGCATGGATTGACCATAACAACTAATTTACAAGTAGTTTCGGAATATTTCAATGAAGATGTATATGATAAAAATAATACAAGATCTAATATTGAAGTGTTAGATGATATACACGAATCATTTTGTTTTTTAATAGCTGGGCATTGGTTACAAGGACATATGGGCGAAGATAGAAAAAATATAAGTGGAACAATTCATACATTTTTAGAAACATTTAAAAACAAACATGGATCAGCACCAGCATTATTATTAAAAACTAGTGGCGCAACATATTCAGTTACTGATAAATGGAATATAGAAAATAAAATTAATGAGATAAGAAATACATTTCCAAAATCAACCAAACTACCAAATATATATTTACTACATGGCGATTTGACTGATGATGAGATGAATGCAATGTATAATCATAAAAGAGTTAAAGCAATGATATCATTCACAAAAGCAGAAGGATTTGGAAGACCATTATTAGAATTCTCAACTACAGGTAAACCTATCATAGCACCACATTATTCAGGTCAAGCAGATTTCCTTAATAAGGAATATATAGTAGCATTGGCAGGAGGATTAACACAAATACACCCATCAGCTCAAAATCCATTTTTAATTGGAGAAGCTAAATGGTTTACACCTGATTATGCGTATGCAAAAAAAGCAATAAAAGACGTTTTTAAACATTATAGTAAATTTATAGACAGATCTAGAAAACAAAGAAAATATGCAAAAGACAATTTTAGCAAAACAGCTGTAAGATCGCAATATGTAAAATTATTAGAAATGATAGATAAAGGGGTAGAACAAATTCCGGTAGCACAACAATTACAGTTACCTAAATTACAGTTACCTAAATTAAATAAACAAGAGAATGGTAAAACAGAATTGCCAAAACTTAAATTACCAAATTTGAAGAAAGCATGAAAATAGGTTATTTTGTAACGGCTTGTAATGAACTAGAAGAGCTAACAAGATTACTGGTTATGTTAAAAACTAATATAACTACAGGTGATGTTGTGGGTATATTGTTAGACGAATCAAATTATACACCAGAAGTAGAAGAGTTATGTAAAAAGTTCGAATTGCCTGATAATTCTTTTAGAATTGGATATGCTCCATTAAACGGAGATTTTGCAACATTTAAAAATGTCGGATATGAATTATTAGATGATTGTGATTGGATATTCCAAATTGATGCTGATGAAATACCATCTTCAATATTAATGAAAAACTTAAGAGAGATAATAGCAATGAATCCAGATATTGAATTAATGTATATACCACGTATTAATACAGTAGAAGGAATAACACAAACACATATAGACAAATGGGGTTGGCAAGTAAATGACCAAGGTTGGGTAAATTGGCCAGATTATCAAGGCAGAATATATAAAAGAGATGAAAATATTAAATGGGAAGGTAAAGTGCACGAACGAATTGTTGGAATCAAACAATTATCACAGATACCGCCAGATGAACAATTAGCATTACACCACCCAAAGACAATAGAAAAACAAGAAAAACAAAACGAATTATATAGTAAATTATGAAGATTAGTTTTATAGCCGAAAGTGATTTTGCGAACGTTCTTACAGAATATTCGCAATGTTTAAATAAACATAGTGGAGATATTCAATCCAAATCTATATGCTACAGACCCCATCGTTTCAAATATAATGTACAACATGATTATGATTTAGGAAACCACAACGAAGAACAAATATTAGAAGCAAAGAAATGGGTTGAAGATAGCGACATTATCATTTTTGGAGAAGAGGGACACCCCCTAGAACCTACATACAGAACCCTAAGAGAATTTAGTAATTTATTAGGGATAGATTTAATTAATTCTGATAAAAAACTTTGTATATGGCATCCTGGTAGCCACTATAGACAAAACGTTCAATTTTACAACCACCACCCCTTAAGGGATAGAATCCATAAACACTTATATGCCATAGATTTATACAGACTATCTCCAAAAAACCCCAATGACCATCCTATAATGCCCTACCATTACATAGATTTTGATATCAATCAATATGCATCCAATTTTAAGAATAAACTAATCACCTCCCCCCGAACTATATTACATATCCCATCAAATACTGATAATAAGGGCACCAATATTGTTAATAGTGTTATTAATAATCTTCAATTCGACCCCAAGAAATTTAAGTACAAAGTACTTACGGGTGTTCCATACTCTGAAGTAATAAAAGAAAAGAAAGATTCCTTATTTTATATAGATCAATTTGCCCCAAATTTAACTGGGGGTATTGGGATAGCGGCTTTTGAAGGGATAATGCATTCTAACTTAACTTTTGCTTGTACCAATTTAGTAGGAGATTCGATTCCATTAATTACAGGAGAATATTCCTCCCCTGTGATTGATTTAGGAGAAACAGTTGAATCAATGGGGTCAACATTAAATTATTACCTTAATCTTGGTGATTCTGAATTAATTGACATTATAACAGCTATAGGCCAATGGATGGAGAAATACTACTCCCCAGAATTTATAATAAACCACTTGATAGAAATAGTAAAAAATGAAATATAACTTTATAGAAATAGGAGAAAAATAATGAGTAAAAGAATTTTAATAACAGGTAGTGAAGGGTTTATTGGTACTAATTTAACTAATAAATTAAAAGAAAAAGGAAACATTGTATTAGGTGTAGATATTGATGATAAAAATAACCCAATAGATATTTTAGAAGGTAATTCATTTAGAAAAGTAGTGGAAGATTTTATTCCCGATATAGTAATACATTTAGCAGCTGCAGTAGGTAGAATAAGGTGTGAAGATGATATAGTTAAAACTATCACTAAAAACGCTAGTATGAGTGCAATAATTGCTAATATATGTGGGGAAAAAGATATAAAATTATTCTACACCTCAACTAGTGAAATATATGGTGATTTTGGTAATGTAGTGGCGAATGAAGATACACCACCTAAATTACCTCATAATTTATATGGGTTAAGTAAAAGATGGGGCGAAGAAGTATGTAGATTATATGTTAAAGATTTGTGTATTATTAGACCTACTATGCCTTATGGTCCAGGCACACCTCCAGGTAGAGGGCGTAGAGCTATAGATAATATGATGCATCAAGCTATACACGACAAAGAAATATTAACACATATTGGAGCAGAAAGATCTTGGTGTTGGGTAGGTGACATAGTTAATGCATATGTATTATTAATAGAAAATAACGAAATAGGAGCTTTTAATGTTGGTAGAGATGATGACTATCGAAGCATGGTTGAGATAGCTAAAAGAGCTTGTGATCTTGCTGGTAAAGATTATTCATTAATAAAAATGGAAAAAGCACCAGGTAATCAAACTGTAGTCAAAAGACTTTCAACTGATAAACTAAGAAAGCTAGGTTGGAAACCTACTGTAGAATTAGATGAGGGTGAAAAAATATTATTTGATTGGATCAAAAAATTTGATAAGGATGGTAATTTGTTATGAAAATATCTCTTATAATAACATATTTTAATCGTAAATCACAATTTATTAAAACTATGGAGTCAATAAAGTTATCTCAAATCAATAGAGATAATTTAGAGACAATTATAATAGATGACGGCAGTGAAGAATCTGAAAGAATTGAAGATGTTTTAGAAAATTATAGTGATTTAAATATAAATTTCCATAGATTTAGTAAAGAAGAAAAAACTTGGGGTAGTAGAACACAAGTAGTACCACTAAATAAAGGTATAGATATGTCTAATAATGATTATATTTTAATAAACGGCGCAGAAATGTTTCATTGTGGAGATGTTTTATTAGATTTTAGTAATAGGGTTAAAGAGAATAAATATATAACTTATGCAACACTTTCACTAACACAAGAACAAACAAATAACCTTTCTATTGAATCTTTATTAAAAACTACTACTGGACATATGTGGTATCAACACAGCGTTAATAATAATAGAAAATTTCCATTTTGTGCTGGAATGTCTAAAAATGATTTTTTAAAAATAGGTAAATTTGCAGAAGAATTTCAAAACGCTGAAGGATATGCAGATGTATATTTTATTGATTGTTTAAATCATTATGGTATAGAAATAGAAGAAATAGACACACCGTATACCTTACATTTATGGCATACAAGACCAAAAATTAAGATAACACAAAATAGAAATCTCATTTATAATAAACTAAAAAAGAAATTAACCCTATAAAATATGGAAATTAAAAATAAAAACATTCTTATTCTTTCACCCCATACAGATGATGAAACCCTAGGTTGTGGAGGATTAATACATAAATTATCCCATAATAATAAAATTAACATAATTTGTTTTAGTTATTGTGGTAAAGAAAAATTAAAAGATGAATTTACTAGAGCCTGTAATTCGTTATGTAAAGATCCCTATTTAGATATTTTAGAGTTTAAAGTTAGAGAATTTGATAGACAAAAAGTATTAGATAAGTTAATAGAATTAAAAAAAGAAATTAACCCTGATGTCATTATATGCCCTTCCAGTTTTGATGTTCACCAAGACCATTTAACAGTTTATAATGAATGTGTTAGAGCTTTTAAAGATAAATGCATTTTAGGTTATTGTCATCCATGGAATATTGTAGGGAAAAGTGATTTAAGGTTAACTGTTAAATTAACAGCTACTGATATTTATAAAAAGGAAATAGCTATGGATTGTTATGAATCCCAATATCATAGAGAATACTTCCAGAATAGAAAATGGATTGACAATAAAGAAAAATTAGAAGTAATAATATGGAACAATTAATAACAGGTTGTGAAAGGTCAGGCACTAAAATGTTGTCTCAAAGATTAGGAAAACAACTAAACATTAACTTTAATTTAGAGAATAAACATACAATAGCTTGTTTTAAATACTACCAAGAATTACAAAGATGGAATAGGTATAAAAATGATTCCATACCAGATAAATATGTTACTAAGTTTGAAAAACATACTTTAAATGATGAAATAAATATTGATTTTTTAAAATGGGTAAAACAAACTTGGCCTCATGTTAAAATTTACTACATTATCAGGGATGGGAGGAGTGTAGTTAGTAGTATAACAAATAAAGTTTGGGGGCATAGTCAAACAACCCCAAATTATAACATTGATTTTTATACTGCATGTAAGCAATGGCAAGAAGTAATTAATAATACATGGGATTGGGCTCAAGAAAATTGTGAGATTATTAGGTATGAAGATATCTGCGATGTAATATCAACCCCATTAACAAAAGAACAATACAAGGAATCAACTCTTTTATTACATAAAAATCTACTAAAAACTGGATATAAAGTATGAACAAATTATTAATTTACATAGTATCGTACCAAAGAAAAAAATACACCCAGGGTACAATAGAATGTATTGTTAATCAACAACCCAAAAATTCACAAATTATAGTTTGTGATAACGGTTCAACTGATGGAACTAGAGAGTGGTTAGAAAAAAACCAGGAAAAATATAATTTAGGATTACTATTTCCTGAAGAAAATTTAAGGGTTGGGGGTGCTTGGACTTTACTAACTGAGTATTTTAAAGAAGATGATTTTGATTATATTTTATTACTAGATAATGATCATTGGGCCACTCAGACTAACCCTAATTGGTTTAGTCAATGTCTTTCTTTATTTGAATCATCTAAAAAAATTGGGTCATTGGGACTTTACAAAGAAAGAAACCCGGGACATTTTGCTAAAGAACAGATTTTAGATCCTAATTTTTCTAATAAGCAACTTTTTAAAGATATTGAGTTTTATGATACTGTATATTATGCTGGAGCTAGACTAGATAAATTTTCCTTATGGTATAATACTATGAAAAGTTGGCCCCATAAATTTATTGGAGATAAAATAGGAAGACATTATAATTCTGTAGGATATAGAACCTTAAAACTCAACCCAGGGTTTATAATAGATATATCAACTCATAATTTTCAAAACACAGAACATGAAGAGTATAATAAATGGTTTTACAATAAAGAAAGACATAAAGGAGAGTATGAAAGGGTATTAAGTCTAAGTAAAAAAGAAAATGAACTTGAGGAATTTATTAATTTTAATTTTGGTAAAAAATATTTAAAATACGTATTATGATTAGAATATTCCAAAGACATTGTAATTTTTCAACCAACTCAGAACATAAACCAAGACCTGAGTGGTTTGATAGAGAGAAAATATTTGATAATTTAATTTCAACCTTAGATGAGAGGGTTGAATTCACAGCATTCCATGATTCAGGAAATGGTGAAATTAAAGATCATTTTTTAAAAAATAAAAATGTAAACAAAATATCTAAAAAGGGAGGAAATGATGCTCAATCATTTTTAAATTTACTTAATTATGTAAATGAACAGGATTATAATGATGAGGATATAATTTATTTTTTAGAAGATGATTATTTACATCAAGAGGGTTGGGTAGATATTTTATTAGAAGGATTTGAACATATGAGTGCTGATTACTATACACTATATGACCATCCTAATAAATATTACCCAGGTATGTGGGAAAAATATCCTTCATATCTAATTGCAACACCTTCTGTTCATTGGAGAACTACAGTTTCCACTACTAACACATATGCTTGTAAGTACAAAACCTTAAAAAAACATTTTGATATTCATGTTAAATATTGTGATTTAATAGATAAATGGACAAAAGATCACGATAAATTTACTCACCTTTGGAATACTGGATCAAATTTAGTATCTTGCATTCCTGGTTATTCAACTCATGTTGAAGGAAATATGTTATCACCTATAGTAGAATGGAAAAAAATAATTAATAAACAAAAATAGCATGGCACATAAAGAACAAAAAGACTATTTAGATAGAATAAAAAAAGAACATCCAAGAGCATTTAAAAATGTTAAGGTACTAGATATAGGTTCATTTGATGTAAATGGAAACGAAGCCCCTTGGTTTGACAATTGCGATTGCACAGGACTAGATTTACTACCAGGACCTGGTGTAGATGTAGCTTGTCCTGCAAATGAATATGACGCTCCTGATGAAACTTTTGATACTATTATTTCATGTGAATGTTGGGAACATAATCCTTTTTATAAAGAAAGTATTTTAAATGCAATTAGAATGTTAAAATCTGGTGGTTATTTTATTTGGAGTTGTGCTACAACAGGCAGACCAGTACATGGAACATTCACACAAGATGCTATTGATAATTCAAAAGGAGTAACATCCCAAGGTAATAAAATTATAGAATGGAAAACAATGCCTAATGTAGAAAAAGAAGATTGGGATAATGAATATTATAAAAATGTTACCGAAGAAGATATTAGATCTTTTTGCGATATAGAAAAAGTATTTAGTGAATTTAAGTTTGAAGTTGAAGAAAACCATCATGATTTATATTTTTGGGGGATTAAAAAATGATATCAGTAATAATACCAACATATAAATCACCTGAAATGTTAGATTTGTGTTTAGAATCTGCAATAAAAGGACAA
>Ga0098034_1000398_pt1 | contig 18803 bp, 24 predicted proteins | sample 2_EtaG_FD_77062 | JGI IMG/M metagenome (GOLD analysis project Ga0098034, IMG submission 77062) | Marine viral communities from the Subarctic Pacific Ocean - 2_ETSP_OMZ_AT15125 metaG | ecosystem: Environmental > Aquatic > Marine > Oceanic | place: Pacific Ocean | collected 2015-01-07
GGGAGTGGATAAAGAGAAAAGAGAAAAAAAATAATGATACCACATAGACGACATTTTTTAGAGACACTTGCTGATATAGGTAGTGGATATGTTATTGCAGTTGTTATGCAAATATTAATTTTTCCATTATTCGGAATTGAAACATCATATTTTAATATGTTTATAATTGGTGCTATTTTTATGAGTGTGTCAATGGTGAGAAGTTGGTTATGGAGAAGATTTTTTCATATCAGATATTATAGAGATGAAAAAATTGATTTATGAAGTGGCAAAAAAAGGGGAAAGGAAGGAGAAAGAGAGGTAGTAAATGGAGAAAGGCACAAAGAAGGTTGAGAAGGAGAAAAAAATAAATGAAACCAAATGAATTTGTAGAAACACTAAGTTTAAAAAATCAAGAAATCTATCGTGGAGATTGTCCTGCCTGTGGTAACAAAAATACATTTTCTGTAAAAAATATGGGGGATGCTATTTTATATAATTGCTTTCATGCAGATTGCGAAGTAAAGGGAAAAGTAAAAAGTGAAATATCAAAAAGCTCATTTAGTAATGATAAAAAAGTTTGGAATACTAATTCTAGTTTTGCAATCCCTAATCATTTTGCAGAATTTACTCGTAGTGATTCTGCAGTAGAATATTTAAAAAAATATAATTGTATGGATGCTATTGACAAAAAAAAAGTATCAATAATGTATGACATAAAACAGAATAGGATTGTTTTTTTAATAAAAGATTATGCTGACAAAATTATTGATGCTATTGGAAGGTCGCTTGACAAAAATTCAAAAGTAAAATGGTTGAGATATGGTAAATCAAAAAATCCGTTTATTGTAGATGGTGAGATTGACAAAAATGTGGTTGTAATAGTTGAGGACTGTGCAAGTGCTTGTGCAGTTTCGTGTGGGTTTTCTGGATTAGCATTATTAGGAACTACTTTGACAAATTCAACATTATCAGTTATTAGAAATAAATGGTCTCGTGCTATTGTTTGTCTTGACAAAGATGCTACTGATAAAGCATTAAAAATGTCCGATAGATTAAATTTTTATTTACAAACTGATATAAAGATGTTAGAAAGAGATTTGAAATGTGAAGATAAAGATACTATTTATAGGATGTTTGAATTGAGTAAAGTATGTTCAACAGAATATGAAAATGCAGGGGATTTATAGTGCCATTTTATAGTTATGAATGTGATAAATGTAAAAAAGAAGTGGAATTTCAACATCCTTATGGTAAGTGGAAAAAGAAATGTAAGTGTGGTGGTAAATTGACAAAATTACTATCTGCACCTAGAGTTGCTAGAATGACAAATCCTGCAATGGGTAGATTTTGTCCAGAAACACAATTTAGAGATTGGTGTAAAGATCCATTAACACCGGAAAAAGAAATACAAGGTAAGCAGGGTTTTAAACTGAAACCAAAGAAAAGGAAAGAACTTATATGATACAGAAACAAATATTAGCCTTGTGTTTATACCATGAATTCTGGAAAGATGCAAAACGAATACTCAATGCAAAAATGTTCCCAAAAGAATTGAATAGTATATTTACTGCTATATCCGATGCTCATAAAAAATATGAAACTACTTTTAATGTTATGGAATTGCTGTTGGTTCATCGTGATAAGTTTCCAGCTTTACCACCAACAACAAGAGATGAAATTGAAGATGTAATAAAAAGTTTAGAAATTGTAAAAGTTCCACATGTAAAATTAGCAAAAGATGTTCTTTATAATTTTTGGAAAAGAGATAAAGCTAGGGAATTAGGAGAAAAAGCTGTTGAAATTTATAAAGGTAAGACTAATATAACATTTGGTGATTTACAAAAAATTATTGATGATGCAATTAATAAAGAAAAAATTGAGGGAGGTGCTACATATACTATTGTTAATGAAGATATTGAGGAATTATTAAAAGAAGCTATGACAGATACAGAATTCAAATTTAATTTAGATCCTTTGTCCTCAAACATTGAGGGATTATCTCGTGGGCATTTTGGAATTATTCTCGCAAGACCGGAACTTGGAAAGACAACATTTGCTTGTCATCTAACACAGGAATATATTAAACAAAAAAAGAAGGTTGTTTATTGGGCAAATGAAGAACCAGCTGTTAGAATAAAATTAAGAATTTTACAAAGTTATTTTGAACGAGAAAAGCAGGAAATGATAGAAGATATAAAAGTCTGTAAAAAAATTTATCATAAAGTAATAAAACCGTATCTTACTGTTCACGATTGTGTGGGGACTGACATTTCTGAAGTTATGGAACACGCAGAATTAAACAAACCGGATGTAATATTTATTGATCAGTTAGACAAAATAAAAATTGCCGGTTCATATGATAGGGGTGATGAAAAATTAAAAGCTTTATATGTGCAAGCTAGAGAAATTTGTAAGAAAGCAAATTGTCTAGTGTGGGCAGTTTCACAAGCTAGTTATAATGGTGAGAATAGGCAGCTAATAACATATGCTATGCTTGACAATTCTAGAACAGGAAAAGCTGGTGAAGCTGATTTTATAATTGGAATTGGTAAACCTTCAGAAATAGATACTGATGGAACTAGAATATTAAATGTCAGTAAAAATAAAGTTAATGGGTGGCATGGCTATGTTTCCTGTAAAATGGATTGTATAAAAGGAAGGTTTGATCCGTAATGTTTATGGTGCTTGATGTAGAAACAACATTTAAAGAAGTCAATGGCAAAACTGATCCTAGTCCTTTTGTAGAAGGAAATAAATTGGTATCTATTGGATTACAAAAATTTAGAACAGATATAAATCCTGTAGAGTATTATAAGTTTTCTCACGAGAGTGGTGACGAGAGTGAAAAATCTCACAAAATAATAAACAGCTATTTGAAAGAAACAAAATTATTGATTGGGCATAACATTAAGTTTGATTTGCAATGGCTACTAGAATGTGGTTTTGCATATGATGGGGCAGTCTATGACACAATGGTTGTTGAATATTTAATGGCTGGTGGGATAAAATGTGATTTGACATTAGATGGCTGTTGTAGAAGACGAGAAATAAAAAGACCGGAAAAAGATTTAGTAAGTGACTATATGAACAAAGGAATAGATTTTCATAGCATCCCTTGGGGTATTGTGAAAAAATATGGTATTGCAGATATAGAGGCTACTAAATCCTTATCTGATTATCAGGTAGGGTTATTAAAAACATCTTATAAGGAGTTCTTGTAATGAGACCAATATATGAAACTGCAAAAGACAGAAAGATAGAACAGGCAATTATTAATGAATTATCTGATGCTTGGAAAATCTTTTATCAAAAATTACCGATTAAGCATAGACTTGATTTTGCATTATTAGACGATAGACGAAATGTTACTTCTTGGGCGGAAGTTAAACGAAGGGATAATGATTCAACTACATATGACACATATATGTTAAGTTTAGATAAATATATGAGTGGTATGAAATTGTTCAAATTAACAGGTTTACCATTTTATTTGGTGGTAAAATTTAGTGATGGTTTGTATTATTGTGAAGTAAGTTTGTTAAGCTACGCACAATTAACTATATCATTTGGTGGTAGAACTGACAGGGCGGATGCACAAGATGTTGAACCTTGTGTTTTTTTTGATACTAATCTTTTTAAAAAAGTTGTAAGTAAGGAATGACATTGATACCTACTTGTAAATTATCTCTTGAAGTCACAAGAGTGCTGACAGATATTGAATTAGCAGGGTTGAAGGTTAATAGAGATACTTTACAAAAAATTAAAGATGATTATACCAAAGAATATAATCAGTTAGAAAATGATTTGTTGTTAATTGGTAAAGAGGTTATGGGTGATACTCCATTTAATCTTAATAGTGCAGATGACAGGTCGGTCATTGTTTATTCTAGAAAAGTTAAGGATAAGAAAATGTGGAAGGGCTATTTTAATTTAGGTTCTGAAATGAGAGGTAATACTAGAAAAGCAAAGAGACGAATAATTCTCACAGATAATCAATTCAAACGAAGTGTAAAAAGTATGACACAGGTTCAAGCAATTACTATTGCACACAGATGTAATGAATGTAAAGGAACAGGTAGAGTTGCTAAAAAAAGAAAAGATGGAACTTATGGAACAGCAAGATATATATGTAAGAATTGTGATGGTAAAGGAATTTATTATGAAGCAACAAGAAAAGTTGCCGGTTTAAAGATAGGACCTCGTTCTGTATATGATGTATCTGTAAATGGTTTTAGAACAGATAGTGAAACTTTAAAAGAATTAACTTTAACTTGTAGTGATAAGGCAAAAGAATTTATAAAAAAATATATTAAGTATTCTGCTATAAAAACATATCTAAAAACTTTTGTTGAGGGTATAGAAAAATCATTAAATAAAAAAGATTTTATTCATCCACAATTTATGCAATGTATTACTGCTACAGGAAGGTTATCATCTCGTAGTCCAAACTTTCAAAATATGCCACGAGGTGTAACTTTTCCTGTTCGTAAGGCAATAGTAAGTCGCTTTCAGAATGGGTTGATATTAGAGGGTGATTATTCCCAATTAGAATTTAGAGTTGCAGGATTTTTAAGTAAGGATAAACAGGTGTATGATGATGTTGATAATAATGTTGATGTCCATAGTTATACTGCAGAAGTTATGGGTATTTCTAGACAAGATGCAAAAGCTCATACATTCAAACCTTTATATGGTGGAACACAGGGAACAGAAAAACAAAGAGAATACTATGGAAAGTTTAAAACTAAATACTCCGGTGTTGCGAGTTGGCATAAAGAATTACAAGAAGAAGCCATCGCATACAAACGAATAAGATTACCTAGTGGTAGAGTCTATAAATTTCCATATGTTGAAAGAACTAGATATGGAACTGCATCTCACGCAACTTCTATAAAAAATTATCCGGTGCAAGGATTTGCAACTGCTGACCTTTTACCAATAGCACTTGTTAGGACACACAAAGCTATGAAAACATTAGGGTTGAAATCTTTAATTATAAATACGGTTCACGATAGTATTATTATTGATGTTCATCCGGATGAGAAAAAAGCTTGTATAATTGCACTCCAGCAAGGTATGTACTCACTAGTTCAAGAGTGTAAAAAGAGATACAACATAGAGTATGATATGCCAATAGGAACAGAATTGAAGATTGGTGAGGATTGGTTAAATTTAAAAGAAATAGTTTGACAATATCCTGTAGATAACCTATATTTTAATTATGACTGATAATAATGGTTCCGCTTTGCCTGCGGACTTAAGTAAGGTTTCAACAGCAGATTTGATGAAAATTACAGGGCAAGTTGATAGTGGTTCTGAAGAGAGTGGTTTACCTAGATTGTCTATAAACCACGCATCTGAAGATGATGAAGGTAATTCTTTACCTAGAGGATATTATGCAATTAAAAATCCTAAAACAGGTGAAGTTATTTTTGCTGAACAAGCATCTTTCAGACCATTTATCAGGTTATTTATGTATAGTGCTTGGGATAATGAAGCTGAAGCTTTTGGTTCTCAAACTGTGCAATTAAATACACTTAATGGCGTATTCTACGATTCTACTGGTGGTGAACGATGTGGTCGTTTAGCAAAAGCTGAAATGGATAAACTTGATGCAAACTCTCCGGAGTATGCTGTGCAAAAAAATGTGAAATGCAATCAAGTTATCTATGGTATAGCTGCCGCAAATGGTATAAATGCTAAAGGAGAAAAAGCATCTATCCAAAATATACCTGTTGTTTGGTATGTTAAGGGTGTGTCTTTTATTCCTGTTAGTAACTTTATTCGCAGTTTGAATAAACAAAAAAAACCTATGTGGGAAACCGTTATGCGACTAACTACTGCCAAGAATAAAAAAGGTGCTAACACTTTCTATGGGGCTATTGTTCAACACGAAGGAAATGCTCAATTTACTGCTGACGATAAAGCATTAATGGAGTTTTTCTTCAAAGGTATAAAGGGCTTTAATGACTCTATACTTAAAAAATATAGGGATGTTATAAAGTCTACTACTAAAGGTGTTGATAAAAGTTTAGGAGATAGTCTAGAGGGTGAATTGGCTACTAGTTAGAATACAATCCTACTTATTAGGAGCAAGCAGGGGGGAGAGTAAAATCTCTCCCGAGCTTGTTAAAGAATTTCAAGAACTTTGTGGTAAAGCATTAGACCGCCAATTCAATCAAAAGAGAGATGATTGGCGACTCCGAATGTCAGAAGTTGGTAAACCACTTTGTCAGCAAAAATTAAAGAAAAAAGGAGTAGAGCAGGAATACGAATATAATGCTGTTATGCGGTTTATTATTGGAGACTTGATAGAAGCATTAGCTATTGTTATTATGAAAGCTGCAGGTTTGAAGATACAGGAATTTCAAAAAGAAGTAAGTATGAAAATAGCAAATATTAATTTGCAGGGAACATATGATGTAAAAGTTGAAGATAAAATTTATGATGTAAAAACTGCCAGTCCATACGCATTTGATTCTAAATTTGGTGAGTGGGGTGGATATAACAAGGTAAAAGAAGATGATACATTTGGGTATATTGCTCAAGGGTATTCATATTCTCATGCTAGTCAATCAAAATTTGGTGGGTGGATTGCTATAAATAAATCAACAGGAGAATGGGCTATATGTGAAGCACCGGAAGAACAAGACCACGAAAAACTAAAAGCATTACAAATTGTAAAACATAATATAGAAAGTATTGATACAGAATTTAAGAAAGAATTTGATGACTATGCTGAAACATACAAACCTACATCTGGTCCATATAAGGGGGTAAAAAAAGAAAGTGGAAATAGGATTATGACCTATCCTTGTACTTTCTGTGGATATAAAAATCATTGTTGGGAAGATGCAGTTCTTGCTCCCAAAGTTACAAGCAGAGCAAAAAATCCTCCCTATATTTGGTACACAAAACTAAAAACTAGGGAAATAAAATAATGCCTGTTTTACTGCAAAGTAGTATTAATCAACACGACATATCAATAAATCAAGACACTATCTATGTCTACCTTGATAATGAACAAAAAAAGGGTGGTAGTGATTATGCCCTATTAATGAGAAATTATTCCAATACCGTAGGTCTAGTGGTAAAAGAGAAACCATCTAATGCACAAAAAAGCTATTGGTCTGATGGAATATTTTCTAGTAAAAAAGAAATACTTGATGAAGGATTACAGAAGATACATAGACATTTGAGAAAAGGGGGGATTGTTGTACTGACCTGTGATTGGTCAGATGATGAAAACCTAGAGAAGTATTCATATAAAACCTATGATTATTTATTAGAATCTATAGGAACACTTAGAACGAGGTATAGTAAAACCATTGATTCGTAGCCATAAATTTAGATCCAATTTTGAATTGGGTGTTATGACAGCTGTTACTAGATATGGTGTAAAAGTTGAGTATGAAACACAGAAAATACAATATGTTTTGCCTCCTAAAACTTATACACCGGATTTCTATTTTCCAGAATATAATTTACATGTAGAGTGCAAGGGATTTTTAAAGATGGTAGATCGTAAAAAACATTTATTGATTAAGGAACAGCATCCCGAATTGGATATTAGGTTTGTATTTGGCAGGGCAACTAATAAACTTTCTCCAAAAAGTAAAACAACATATGGAGGTTGGTGCAAAAAGAATGGATTCATATATGCAGAAAAATTTATACCAAAGGAGTGGTTCAATGAAAGAAATACTAAAGATATATCCTGATGAAAAGTTTATGAAAGCAGATGGTTTTGATGATTGTATTATAGGAGTGTCTCATAGATTTGGAGAACCTTTAGTACTTGCTTACGATGAAGGAAAAGTAATAAAAAAATTAATGAAAAGAGATAAGATGACAAGAGAAACTGCGTTGGAATTTTATACCTACAACATTATTGGTGCTTGGGTAGGTAAACAGACTCCTATTTTTATTGAAAGAATAAAGTAAAGATTATGAGAAAAAAATATGATAGAGTAAACTTAAAAAAAGATGCCGCAAAACTGTTGGGTTTAAAAAATGCAGCCTGTGGTATTATATTAGAGGCTCAAAGTGATGAGACATTTGCAATCAAGGCATTTGAAAGCCCTAAAGTATCACGAAAAAAAGCAGTACAAAATCGTGTCCCTACAAAAAAAGATGTAGAGAAACTGATGAAAACAATGCAACCTAATATGCATCTGATGCATCTACAAAGGGGGTTAATCTATTTGTTGTTAAAACATATGGATGTTATATATGAGGCTGCAGATAAATCTGTGGTAGAAAATTTTAGAGAAATTGAAGAAATGCTGAATACTCCTAAAAATAAAAAGGTAAAAGAAAAAAATAAAAATATAATATATGTTAATTTTGATAAGGACACAATACATTGACCACACACCTAATTATACCTGATGCTCATTGTATACCTAGTATTTCAAATGAAAGATTCACTTGGTTGGGGAAACTTGTAGCTGAGATACAGCCAGATGTTATTATTGATATTGGGGATTGGTGTGATATGGAAAGTTTGTGTTTTTATGATAAAGGTAAGATTCAGTTTGAAGGTAGAAGATATCAAAAAGATGTTAGATGTGCACTTGATGCAAAGGAAAAATTTGAAAATGAGATTGCTAAAGTAAGCAAATATAAGCCCACAAAAATTGCTATTACGGGGAACCACGAACAAAGAATAGAAAGAGTTGCAGAAGAAACACCGGAATTAAAAGGTGTTCTTGATGTAGAAGATTTGGGATATTTGAAATATGGATGGAAATTGATACCCTACTTGACACCATATAACATAGATGGTATTCTATATGCACACTACTTTTCTACAGGTGTTATGGGTAAAGCAATGTCAGGTGAAAATGTAGGTGCCCGTTTAATTAAAAGCACATTTCAAAGTTGCACAATGGGTCACAGTCATAGACTCGATATTGCTACACGAACTAGAAAAGATGGAACAAGATTATGGGGATTAGTATGTGGGTGTTTTTTTGAACATTATTTGAAATATGCACAGACTGATAATAATGCTTGGTGGAGGGGGGTAATTTTAAAACGAGATGTTAAAAAAGGAAATTATAATCCTACTTTTATAAGTCTCGATGTTATTAAAAAGAGGTATAAATGAAAAAAGACAAACAAAATAAAGAGGATCAAAAATACGATCCAGTAAATAGACCAAAACACTACAATCAAGGTGGTGTTGAGGTATATGATTTTATAAAAAGTAATAAGTTTGGCTACGCACAGGGTAATGTAATAAAGTATGTCAGTCGCTATAGATACAAGGGGACACCCATACAAGACCTGTTAAAAGCTAGGTGGTATCTCAATAAATTAATTGAAGAAACTACACTTGAATTGTCTAACTTAAAAAAAGCTAGAGATGCAGAAGCAGAAGGTAAGGAAAAAGACGATAAAAAATAATGGAAAATATCTGTTATAGAAAACTATCCATAATACAGACAATTAGGATAGAGGAAAGACGAGTTCGTGTTCATGTCTGTTTTGATATACACCCTGTAAAATGGATGAAAAAAGAACCGAACTGTATACTTAGAATAAAAATTCATTCAGGAGGCAAGGCAACACATTCAGATCATATGTACGAAGATGAGTCAAATTTATTAACTTCAACTCTCAAGTACTCAAATGATCACATAAAGACCTTAAAGGACTTATATAAGGAAGTTCCTAGAAATAGGAGGAATGGCAAACCAGTAACTATACTGGGTGCTATTTGTAAACTTTTAATAAATGATTATTTTTTAGAGAAACCGTATGTACAACAAGCACGAAGCGACTATAGCTTCGATCAACTTCAAACTCAATTCTTATGGACAGATTATCACAGAAGTCAAATCAGTTAACGATAAAGATTTAAAGGAAGTTTTGGATAAATGGAATACATCCTATGAGAACACCCACCAGCTTTGCTCATTTGTAAAATGGGCTAAAGCTTATATGGATATGTTCTCAAAAGATGCAAAGAATATGTTAGGGTGAGTTAGATTATTGGCAGAGTTCTAATTTCTCTGATAATTTGAGTTGTTCGATCATCCAGATATCTACAAGAGGATCTTGTAAATTTTCTATCTTGTTAATGACCTCTTCAGGTGGGTGGGGATAACTAGGGCAGTAATTACTTACCTGATTTCTCACGCAACTTGTCGTAAGCATTGCGAGCAGAAATAATCCTAGCATCAATTTTATCGGCTTCTTTATGTTTTTCATTGTCTAATTCCGCTTGTTTTAATAGTTGGTCCTTCTTGCCTTCGTTTTTAGCAATATACCACATCATTAGTGGTTGAACTATTTTAAGTATAAAGCTAAATATAAATTTACTTATCATTGTTTTTGTCAAAATGGTTAGAAATACGGATATAAATTTCGAAAAATAACCATACAAATATGAGAAACCATATATGATGGTGTTTTATGCAAAAAAGTATGTTTTCAGTGTTTAAACAGTCATTCATTCTAAAATTTCTTGTTTTAAGCCTCGTGGAGAGCAAATTTGACCCTTAGGCATACAAATGCCTATGAATCATAACTTTGCTCTCTACGGCTAAAAAACTATGTGTTTTGGCGATTTCGGTGTTTTGAGCTATTATTCGTCTTTATTTTTAGCTTTACCGAAATTCGCACCTGCAAAGTTTACAATTTTCCACGCCCAATCGATAATCTTGTCATCAGATTTGTTAGGTGTAAGTGTAGCAATAATTGCTGCACCACCTATAATCTTAAACAATGCATCGAGTAGTTGTGGAAGCTGTGGTAACTGTGCTAATACCCATTCAATCATATTAAGCTCCTTTTATCATTTTAAAAATTATGGTGATTAGCCAACCTGCTAACGCACCAAAGATTAGTATTACTCCAAATGCACCCTTCCATCGGTTGGCGGTGGCATTCAAATTGGTAACATCTTTATTAAGATGTGAAACGTTTCGTTTTATGTCGTTCAACTTTGTTTGTATTGTTGCAATTTGTGCGGAAATATGTCTGAGCTCTTTTTCGTTCATTTTGTAATTTGTTTCTGTATTTGTTTTAATTTAAAAATATCTTCTTCGTTATATATTTTTAAACCTTCTTTATTTCCAAATTTTTCAAGATTTCTTTTTTTTGCTTCTTCTCTTGATAAGGCAGTAAATGGAAGTTGTCCTGATTTAAGTAAAATTTCACCTTCTTGTGCTAATTCTTCATTTCCTTGATCATGCCTTACAGTATTTATTAGTTCTCTCATAAATTCACGCTGTGCTCTTGGGGCTGCAAATTTCCCATCAATTAACATATCTTTTAGAGCTTGTAAAGCTACATCATTACTAGCTAAATTCTTTAGAAATTTTGTACCACTTTTTTGTAGCATCCTTATAGTTACATCTGCTGCTATAAATTTATAGGATACAACACCTCTTGCTATAGCAAATGCTCTAGCTAGAAATCCCTGTACAGTTAAACCACCCGGTAGTTGTAAGGTATCTCCGACTGTTTTTTCTGTCATTATCATCATAACTGATGTGATATCTTCCATATTTCGAACAGTCTTTTCTCCAAATATCTCTATCATTGCATTTCTATTTACAATTACTCCTTTTAAAAAGGCACTTGCATCACCATCAATTTTTGCTAATAAATTTATATAGCCACCAAATTTTTTATCGAGAAGTACTTTATATTTAGCAAATTCGTCACCCACAAATTGATGACGTAGACTATCCATAACAACTTGTTTTACGTGTTTTTTTTGTTCAGGATTAAGAGTCTTCATTATATTTTTTGCTTGGATACCACTTCCCCCATGTATATTGGGTTGTCCTAAAAATAACTCTAATACTTCTCTTTCAGCATCCTTTGTAGGTTGTCCACCTTTTGCAAGTTGTGGATTGTCCCTAAGTTTTACAAATAATTTATGTTTACTATTTGCAGCTAACATGTCTATAGTTTTTTTGAATTGTATTTGTATTCCGACAGATGCATTAATAAAATTAGCTATTTCTTTTGTTTGTGTTTGTTTTAATTCATCTGCTTTTTTTGATATTTTTTCTAGAAACTTTCTTCCTGTATACATAGTGCCATCGCTATCTATAAATTTAAAATGTTGCCCTATGCCCTCTGTAAAAAATGCCGAATCTTGTTTTATAAGCTTCTCTATTTTTTCAGGTGTAACACCATCATCTATGATCTTAGCCATATACATATCTTGTAGGCTATTTAACATTTCTTGTCTATCCATGTTTAATGCCTTTTCTCCTTGTTCAATATATGTGCTATCATAAATAATATCTCCTTTTTCTAGAGTAACTTTTTTTCCCCCTCTTTTTTCTATTACCATTCTTTTACTAGCAACATCTAATACTTGATCGGGTGGGTAGAGCCTATCGAATAGCTCTTTATTTATTGCGTGTGATCTTTGTCTGGTTGGTATTAAAAAGTCGTTCAATTGTGCTTCTCCTGCAACTTTTCTAATTTTATCAGTTGTTATTGCAGTTTTTCCTCTTGCGAAGGGTTTCCAATGCCATGAAATTTTTTCAGCAACAACTTCTGCAATTTTTTTGTATTGTTTAAGTCCTTCCATTGTTTCAACATCTAGACCTCCTGTTATACTATATGCATCTATAGCTTCACTAAGATAATTTTTAAGATCTTCTTCGTGTTTCCATAATACACTTGCTCTTGAAAAATTTCCTTTAGTTTGAAGGTTTTCTCCTGCTGTTCTAACTGCTGTTTTATAATTTACAAGTTTTACTAAAGGTACTTCTATTGTATCAGTTATAAAGTCAAGGTTCTTTGATACTAGAGGATTATTTTCTTTCCACATATTTCTTGTTATTAGTTCTAGTGTAGCCATAGAGTTTTCATCCATTGCTTGTGAAATCCTGTTAATACGGCTTTGTACAGCTTGAGGAAGGCGTTCAAATGCGTCAGTTCCCGGTAGTGCATCTGGAGTCTCTAATACCATATCAATTAGATATTTTCCAAAATCTTCAGCATTATTTAGAGTTTCACCTTCCGGACCCTTAAACTCTGTTATAAAATTATTTATAGCATCATCAATGTGTTCATTAAATGCAGATTCTACATCTCGTATTTCTTGAATTTGGACATCTCGTAATGTTTGCTTTTTTGTTTTAAGACCTTTTGTTGTCCATTTTGTATCTAGATCAGCATAAATTTTTCTTATAAAATCTGTAACTACGCCACCTTTTATTTTTAGACTCTCATCATCATAACCCTTAACGGAAGTATATAATTTTCCTCTTACACTTTTATCGTCTTTTCCTGCTAATTTTTTATATACATTATTTAGATTGTGAATAGTTTTTTTGTTTTCAAAATTTATACCAATTGTGCCAGCGGAATCATTGAGGTTGTTATGTTGTAAGTGTAATTTCATTTCATTTTCAAATACTATATTATAAGCGTTCATAAATTCATTACTTTCAGAAAGGGTTTGTAAATCTTTTTCATCTAGAAAACCTTTTGTTTTTTTCAGTTCATTAATTTTGTTTTTTATTATATCAACATCTTTAGTCCCCAATGAATCTAGTGTTATTTGTAGATCTTTTACTAGTAAATATTTTTCTCTGAGGTCTGTTTGTACTGATTTTTTTATTAAAGTATCATAATTATCTTTCATTGATTGAAGAAGTTTGTAAGCAGCATCAGGATCTTCTGATCTTCCAATATTTTTCATTGCATCGTCAAATAATTTATGCAATTCTAATTCTTCAGTTTTTAACATTGTGGTTAAATCTTCAAATCCTTTTGCTTTTGCACCTATTCCTTTAGATATTGCCCCAACAGCAGATTCTTTCAGAGTTCTATCTCTTAACTGTTTTAAAAATACAGATTTTAATACTACGCTTACTAATTGTGATGATTTTAGTGTACCATCAGGATCTAATTTTTGCATTGTTTTTAAAACATCACTAAATCCTTCTACTAACCATACAATTTCTTCTTTACTGTAGCTATCTCTTAATGTTTGAGCTAATGATTTATAAACAGTTGCGGCATCTCTTGCTGCTTGTCCTTTTTTACCTAATAATGATACGGGTTCTGGGGGAAGTACACCTAGTTTTTGTAAGTTTTTGAATTCATCTGGTGTTAAGGTAAGACCTAATTTCTTCATTGTAACCCAATCTAAAGTTTTTGCTACAGAATAGGTAGCTTTAAATAAATTTGCAAGACTCCAATGACCTATACTACGACCATACATCCACATCGATCCATTTATAAGTTCAGCTAAAAATACTGATCCCATTGAATCAGGATTGAATTCGAGACCTAAAAATTTTTCAGTTTCAGCAAAAGGTTGTTTCATATTAGTCAATATGACGTGAGCATTTGCAGCCCCTGTTCCAAACATTACAGAATCCACTGCAAAAACTCCGGGGCGTTCTTTAATACCTAAACCTAAATCAACCCAGAATTTTTGAAATTTACTTCCTTCTGCTAATGTGGCTACATCTTTTGTTCTTCGTTGTACAGATGCAGGAGTAAGTTTTGCTGTTTTCTCTAATTTTTGTCTCATATCTGTAAATCTTTTTTGTCTGCTTATACTTTTTACGTGTGCAAAGTATCCTAGAGAACCCCCAAAAACAGCATCCCATTTTACAAATTCGGTTCCTGTCTGTATTTTTTTAGCTGTGGAATCTACCGGCATTGTTCCTTGCAGATCTATTCCAAACATAGATTCAGTTGGTCCACGTTCTGGGGTAACGTCTTCTACAGCTTTTAAAAATGGTGTTATAAGAGTTTCTTCCGGATCCATAAATATAGTTTTTATACTATCCAATGTTGTTTTATATCTAGGAGGATAATGTGTCATTGGTTGGTTGAAGATTTTTTCGAGGGTGTTTTGTGCAGTTTCCAGTGCTGGTGGAACAGCTTCTCTTACCGTTTGTGCACCTACTCTAATACCATAATCAGCAACTTGTAGTGCTTGAGGTATAATATCCCATATTTCATTGTAAAATTGATATGCATAATTTAGAGCTTTTTCTTTTTTATCATCTGTTCTTAACAGTTCTCCATAGAGAGTACTTTCTTTACCTTCACTAGTATAACCTTCTTTTGCTAGTACCGTATTTAAGTATGCGTCTCTAAGAGTACGCCTAGCCATGAATGCTAAGCCTTCTCGTTTTGCATTAGCTCTTAGATGTTCATCGGGTTTATTAGGATATTCTTTTTTAAAAATTCTGTAGTATGCTTCTTTCACATTTGCGTGCATATGTTCGGTACTGTTGTAAAAACTTGAATCTTTTCCGCCAACTGTTCTAAATAATTTATTTTCAATTGCAGCTAATGTTGCTAGATCATCTGGGTAAAAACCACCTTGGTCTCGTATTTTTTTAACGTGTGGAAAGGCACCAAGATTTGCATCTCCAAAAGGTTTTACGCTTCGTCTTACAGGAAGTGGATCTAATTCAGGAACGTACAGATACCTGCCATCACTTACTACTTTACCTGTATCTCTATTACGAACTAGTAAGAAACCATTGGCATGAGATACACTCAGTGATGCATCTTCTCCAAAGTCTCTTATGATAGGTTCTAAATTTTTAGCAATTTTTCCTTTTTTAGATAAAATTGCAGAGTACCCTTCTCTTTCTTCTATAGGAAGAGGAGTTCTTTGTTTATCTACTATAGATATGTCTGCGTCTTTTGCGGGTATGTCTGTAGTTGGTGGGGGGGTTTTATCAGGAATAGGTCCTGTTACATATTCTGGTGGGATATCTTCTGTTGGTTCGAGTTCTTGTGCTTCGATTTTTCCTTGTTCTATTTTTATTCGTTTTTTTTGTACTTCTGGATCAAGTTCATGAAGTTCTTCTTTTTTTTCTATTCTTTCAAAGGGTGTTATGTGTTCTTCTTCTTCTGTTTCTAAACGTTCTTCTGTTTCTTTAGCCAATTCGTATTTTCTTTCTTCAATAGCTGCTTTTTCTGCTGCGTGACGATCTTGTGTTTTTTGTGCTGTTTCTACCATTTTTACTCCATAAAGCCTGAATCATCTGTAGGCTTGGGTGTAGAATCGTCTTTTAATAACAATTTATCTGAATCAATCGTATCATCTACACCGGGAACTATAAATGGAGCATCTTTAGATCGCCCCATTACTTTTTTCTCTAAGTAGTGCCCCACATCATCAGCTAAAGGCGTAAGGTAATTTCCGTATGGTTTATTTCCGTGAACAGCGTGTACATATAGCCTAGGTGCTTGTCTTGCTGCATCACCTATAACAGTTTTAAGTTTTGCTACGCTAGCTTCTAATGTTGTTATTTTAGCATCTGCTCCGATAGCTCTTAATGCATTTGCAAAGTCAAAGTCAGAAACAGTTCTTCCACCTTTACCACCTTGTACCATTACAGCTACTCTATATGCTAATAATACTTGCATTGTTCTAATTGCAGCAAGATCTGCATAATATTTTTGTCTAGCTATACCTATATCCACATTATTAGCTTTTGCATATGCATTCATTTTGGCAATAGCTTTTTGTTTTTCTAACACATTTAATCTATTATAGATAAGTTCTCCATTATCTGCTTCTTCTCCAGCTTTTTCTACTACATTATTGGTATATTGAGTAGCGTTTAGTTTTACTTTTTTACTCCATCCTTTTGTACCTTCCTCCTGTTTTGTTCCATAATCTCTTCCTTTATCATCTGTTGTTGCATTACTACTTTTTCTTATCATGCCTTGATGTCTATATCTTTCAGGAATAGCTTGTATTCCGTTTGCTTCAACAGTTGTTAATTTATCAAAGTCATAATAGTTACTTGTGTAATAACCATTAGATAATGGACTGATTACGGTTTTTCCTAACCAAGTTCCTAATTGGTCTAAAAATCCTGTATCTCCTGTTATACCATAAACTATTTCACCAAGTGCTTGAACAGCATTACCGACAGGGATACCTCTACTATAAGCATCCAATTGCATTTTCATTATACTGTTACCTAATCTTTTTATATCAATTGTCGCTTGATAACCAGAGGCACCACCTTCTTGTAAACTTTTTGCTACAGGTGATCCGGGATCTGAATTACTCCATGGAGTTCCATCTGGACCTGTTTGTGTATACGTTACATTTTGCGAAAGTGTTGTTACTCCACTATTAAAAAAATTCTCAAAACTCATTGACTCTAAAATAGGTACAACTTCTTTATTAAATATATCGTTTTCTAATCCTTCTGGTGTTTTTGGACTATATATCCAATTTGCAAATTTTCTGTTAACCCCTTTATCATCTGGTCCTGAGTCCTGTATTAATAAACGAGGAAATAAATTTTTTACTTTACGGGATGATGCTGTTACTTGCTGTATATTTTTATTTTCATCTGTTACTGTAATGATTGCTTCATCTATTTCTTTGTCACCTAGTGTTGTTTTTCCTATTGTTATATCATCTACATTTTTATTAGTTCCTAAGGTTTCTTTTAAATGACTCGTAAGTGGCTGATCCATCCACTTTTTAAATCCCGGTATTTTGTATGAGTTTTTTAACATACCATCTATTAAAGGAACAGATGTAGTTTGTGTATTGCCTTGTCTTTGATAATTGGAATACCAAGGATAAAAGCTTTTTATAGTATTTTGAAAATGTTTTGAAGCATTTTTATTACTCATTATAAGCTTGGCAAATCCTTCAGGATCACTAGCTATAGCAGAATCTGCAAAAGCAAATACTTTTGCTAGTCGTTCATCAGCCCCTAAAGTTGGGTTTACTCTAAAGTGTACAAATTCTGAACCTTCATCGTTATAACCTAGTACATTAGGTGGTACAAGAGAAACTGTTTCTTTCATTCTAGTTATTCCTTCTTGATATTTTCGTTCATCGAGTTTTGTCGCTTCTCTTATGTCCGCCTTATACTTTTCTTTGAACATAAAGTCTGCTCGTTCTGCTAATTGTTTTCTTAATAGTTCTGCTTCTTTAGCTGCAGCGTCTTTAGATTCTTTTTGTTGTCTTATTAAACGGTTTAATCCGCCTGCACCAAGTGCTAATCCTATTGATACCATTTTATTCTATTTCCTCCCCTTGCATTTGCATAAATGCCTGAACTTCTTCAGGTAATTTTCTTGGTTCAACTTCTTCTTCTAATCGAGTTGTATCTTTTATATTTTCTTCTGCTTTTTCCGGATTCATGTCTTTTACCAAATCGTCAAAGATAGGCATTTCTTCTGGTTTACTATTATCAAATAATACAGGTGTTACTCCAAATTCTCTACCAATACCCATTAAGAACATAAATAGATATGGTTGTATCATCATTTGTAAATCTACAGTTATTAAACCTTCTTTATACATTACAAATGTCAATGTTTTCACCATTGATTCAAGAGCTACTCCTCTTTTCATAAGATGAAGTGTTTTTCTCATTTGATCTGGTTCTTGTAGTTTTGCTGTTGCAAATTGTAAAGCTTCTTCCGCTGTGTCTAATTGTGCCGGTTGTTCCCATGACTGTTTTTGTGGATAATCAGTCAATGATTGCCCCGGAATAGCTCTGTCTGCTACATCAAGTTTACCTTCCGGTCTTTCTGTATCTATATTCATATTTTCGTCTAAATTTTCTGGTATTTCTGCCATTATGCTCTCCTTGTATAATCTGTGTTAATTGCGTCTTGTAAATACGATTGGTGGTAACTAAGTGGTCGTGCTACCTCGCCTGACATATATGATAAGTATGGTCCAAAACTAGGTGGTCTTGATCTAACAGCTTTAAAAGCATTATCATATCTTTGTGCAACTTGTTGTTTATGAGCCCCCCAGTCTATAGCCATTATTGATTACCCCATATACTTTTTGCTCTATTTTGAGAGAATGCATTACTATA
>Ga0098034_1000404_pt1 | contig 18754 bp, 9 predicted proteins | sample 2_EtaG_FD_77062 | JGI IMG/M metagenome (GOLD analysis project Ga0098034, IMG submission 77062) | Marine viral communities from the Subarctic Pacific Ocean - 2_ETSP_OMZ_AT15125 metaG | ecosystem: Environmental > Aquatic > Marine > Oceanic | place: Pacific Ocean | collected 2015-01-07
AGGCGGCGGCGCTGCTGCAACGGGAAAAGGTGAAGTACGCCCTCGCCACCCAGTGCATCGGCGGCGGCCAGGGCGTGGCCACGATCCTGGAAGCGCTGTAAACGCGGCGGCGGGTTGACCCTTCAAGCCGGCAGCACGCGCATCCAGAGCTGCTTCGCCTCGCTCTGGTAGTCCCGCATCCGCTCGATCAGACGGTGACGCAGGTCGCCCCCCATCAGGGCGTCCGGCAGCAGCGGATCGTGGATGATCGAGCGAATCGCCGCGCGGCCCAGCAGCAGGCTCTCACGGGCCGCCACCTCCGCCGGCAGCGCATGGAGACCCGCCTGACTGCGCTCCAGCCGCGACAACATGTCCCGATACGCCGCCTCCAACGCGGCCAGATCCCATAATCCACGGGCGCGCTGTTCGTCCTCCCGGGAGAGCTCGCCCACCGCGATCACCGTAGCCTGATCCGCCAGGCCCAGCGCGCGCAAATCCTCACGCAAACCCGGCACCCCCCCGTGCAAATTGTCCGGACGAAGCTGTAAACCGCTAACGCCCAGGGCGCGGAACCCTCGCAGCATCAGGGCGCGCTCATGGCGCCGCCAGAGCGTTTTCTCGCGCCGCGGCACCGCACCATCGACCACGCCGACCCAACCGCCCTGCCAGGCCACTGCGCGCTGCTCCTTGCTCAGCCAGCTCTCAACCTCGCCGAACAGACCACTGCCACCGGGGTTCAGCGCGTACAGACCGCGCGCCGGATTGGCGACCTTGCCCTGCCGCACCAGTCGGTTCAGCGCCACTCGCACGTTCTGGTCACGGAGCCCGCACACCTCGCCGGCGCGGCAGAGCGCCGCCACCGACACCTGACGGGCATCGTGTGTGGACAGAATATCCAGGACCAGATCCGCGGCGCCGAGCTCATATTGACCGTCGGACGGGCCGTCGGTCACGGCCAAATTATAACTATTGCTGTCTTTTGCAGTCATATGGTGAAATATATCCAAACCATCCCCTTTGTTCCACAAAGGGAAACAAATAACGCCCGAAGGCCAAGCCCAGGAGAGCCCCGTGCCCACGCCCCCGATCCTTGTCGAAACCGACGGCCCCGTCCGCACCATCATTATTAACCGGCCGGATAAGCGCAACGCCGTGGACCGACCCACCGCCGACGCCCTGCGCGACGCCTTTCAAGCCTTCGAAGAGGACGACAGCGTCAGCGTGGCCGTACTCACCGGCGCCGGCGGCAACTTCTGCGCCGGCGCCGATCTGGCCGCCCTGGGCGACCCGCAACGCCGCAACGAAGTGGAACCGGAAGGCACCGGCCCCGGCCCCATGGGGCCATCACGCATGCTGCTCAGCAAGCCGGTGATCGCCGCGGTGTCCGGCTATGCGGTGGCCGGCGGCCTGGAGTTGAGCCTGCTCTGCGACCTGCGCGTGGCGGAGCAGTCCGCCGTGTTCGGCGTCTTCTGCCGGCGCTGGGGCGTGCCGCTGATCGACGGGGGCACGGTGCGCCTGCCGCGGATCGTCGGCCAGGGCCACGCCATGGACATGATCCTCACCGGCCGCCCGGTGCACGCCGACGAGGCCCTGCGCATGGGCCTCGCCAACCGCGTGGTCGCCGACGGCGAAGGCCTGGACACCGCCCGGGCCCTGGCGCACAGCATCGCCGGTTTCCCGCAACGCTGCCTGCGCGCCGACCGCCTTTCCGCCTACCGGCAATGGGACCAGCCGCTGGCCGATGCCCTCGCCCGGGAAGGCGCGGGAGGCTACCCGATCGTCTTTGAAGAGGCCATCGCCGGCGCCGAACGTTTCGCCAAAGGCGCCGGCCGCCACGGCGAATTCGAATAACGACAATGAACAGACAAGAGGAGAGCTTGAATGACCACCACCTATCTCGACCTGATTAATCGCGGTGCCGGCTACTACCCCGAGCGGACCGCCATCGTCTTCGGCGACCGGAGCCTCACCTTTAGTGAGACCCACACGCTTAGCAATCAGCTCGCCCACAGCCTGATGCAGCGCGGCGTAAAACGGGGCGACCGCGTGGCACTGCTGCTCAACAACAGCCTTTACAGCGTGCCGGTGGATTTCGCCTGCGTGAAAGCCGGCATCAACCGGGTGCCGCTCAACGCCCGGCTGTCCCTGAACGAACACCGGAAAATGCTGGAAGAGACCGGCTGCGAACTGCTGCTCTACGGCGCCGACCTGAGCGAACGGGCCAGCGAACTGCGCGACGCCCTCCCCACCCTGCAATGCCACGGCATCGGCAGCACCGACGGCGGCGGTGACGACCTGCTCGCCGACGCGGCCAACCAGAGCACCGCCAATCCAGACGTGGCCGTGGAACCGGACGACGTGATCCTGACCCTTTTCACCTCCGGCACCACCGGCACGCTTAAAGCCGCCCAACACACCCAGGCCTCCTACGCCGGCGTCTGCAAGAACGTCCTGCTCAACCTGGTCGCCGTGGAGCAGGACGATGCCATGCTGCACGCCGCCTCGCTGATCCACGCCAGCGGTGTGTTCGTACTGCCCTTCTGGCTGCGCGGCGCGCGCACCGTCATCATGCCCGGCTTCGACCCGGACGCCTTCCTGGAGTTGATCGAGAAAGAGCGCATCACCGCCGTCAACATGGTGCCCACCATGCTGCAGATGCTGCTTGGCCACCCGCGTTTCGCGGAGATCGACGTGAGCCGGCTGCGCCAGGTGATTTACGGCGCCTCGCCGATGCCGCGCCCGGTGATCGAGAAAGCCATGGCCACCTGGGGCCGGGAGAAGTTCTGGCAGTACTACGGCCAGACCGAATGTCCGCTCACCATTGCCGTGCTGCGCCCCGAGGACCATGAAGAGGAGCTGCTCGGCGCCTGCGGCAAACCCAGCATCGACGTGGAGATCCGCCTGGTCGACGAACAGGGTAATGACGTGCCCCTGGGCGAACCCGGTGAAATCGCCGTGCGCGCGCCGTCAATGATGGCCGGCTACCACAATGCCCCGGAGCTCAACAAAGAGATGTTCATGGACGGCGGCTGGCTGCGCACCCGCGACATCGCCCAGTTCGACGAGCGCGGCTTCCTGCACATGAAGGACCGCACCTCCGACATGATCATCACCGGCGGCTACAACGTGTACCCCAAAGAAGTGGAAGACGTGCTCACCGCGCACCCCGCCGTGGCCGAGTGCGCCGTCATCGGTCTGAAAGACCCGCAATGGGTGGAAGCGGTCACCGCCGTCGTGGCCCTCAAACCGGACCAAAACATTGATGAGCAGCCCCTGATCGACTTCGTTGCCGGGCAGGTCGCCTCCTACAAGAAACCCCGGAAGGTGATTTTCACCGACGCGATCCCCAAGACCGCGGTCGGCAAGATCAACCGCAAAGCCTTGCGGGACCAGTACGCGAAAACCGCCTAACACTCACCAATGCGTTTGCCGCTGAGCGACATGCGCATTTTCATCGGCCCCATGGGGGATTGCATGTCACCTTGCATGGTCCCCTCCATGGTGTCGCCCTGGAGTTTGAGATCCGCGCTCATCGTGTAGGGCGAACCGTCCGGGCCCGGACAGGTCAGGCTGTAACGCAGGCGTGACCGGGTCTGCTCCATTTCGGACACCTCGCAATTGTTCAGCTCGTCACCGCCGAACAGATCCGGATCGGTAACGTCTTCCTGGCGCACGCAATCCTTGTTCTTGGCGGTGCGGGCCGGCATCGCCTGGCCACCGGCGCTCATGGTCATGGTGGTTTCATACTCCCACTGCCCCGGATTAACGTTCGGCGTCTCCGCCGACACCAACGCCGGCGCGGCGATCAACAGGGACAGGGCACAAGCCTTCAGCTTCCTCATGGTATTTCTCCTTTTAGTATTCGCGGCTTAGCCGACCCTAGCGCGGCCCGGCCTGGAGGCGTATCACCCAAACGGGGGAGCCCAGAAGAAAACAAACAGCGGGCTTGGAATGGGATATTTCATGTCTACCCCAAACCATTGGAACAACGCTCATCCCAAACTGAGACCAATATAGCCGACAGTAACCAAAGCAACACCTGCGACCAAGACGGCTGCTCGCGTGTCTTTTTCAGCAACCCACAATTTTTTATATAGGATCGAAAAACCAGGCCTTCTTTTCGAGTAATAGCAGATCTTCTTTTCGCACAAATCCTGCCTAAAACGCTTCGCCTTATCCTCAGAAAGAAACCTTCCCTTCCCCATTATTGATATTCTATTGGACTCAAGCGTAGCACCGCTGACACGGTATGAGTACTTAACCACAACAAAGATATGATCCATGGGTGCCATCGCATACTCTTTTTTATGAACAATACTTACATCCAGATCTTCAATTTCCGCTTCCAGGTAAGGCCTCATAATAAAAAATCTGCACAAAGGAATCAGAAAAGCCAAAACCAGAAGAAAACCTATAAAAATAATCAAAAAATACATCATCGACAGTTTCCAGTTTGCGAAACAAGCCATGAGAAACCAGCATCCAATGCCACACCCACAGCAAAAGCCGCCAAAGGATTCACGAGAGCCAGTATTAAATTACTAACAAGCATAGTAATAATAGCGAATAGACTCATAACAAAAGCGACAGCCTCGTATCCGTTCATACATTTCAAGCCATTGGCTAGCAAACTTTGAACGAAATTCGCTATTTCCAAAAACTGCACAATCTGACCAAGAAGAGGGATCCTGCTACCTGCATACTGTGCCAGACTAGATATAAACCCATAGAAGTAGGTCAGTGTTGATATCACATAGCCAAGACCTGTCAAAACTCCACCGTTTTCGCCGCCGGCGATGAGGTAGCCGCCGGCGCCGGTTTCGGGGTCGATGACCATGTAGCCGACGGAGGGGCGGCCGTGGAAGTTGATGGTGTCTTCGTGGGCGGTGACTTCCTTGCCGGCGCGCACGGCATTGCGGATGTCGGCTTCCACGGAACTGCTCAGGTTTAGGGCGGCCATGGCCTGGCTCAGGTTGCTCTGGGTAATGGTCCAGATTTTCTGGCCTTCCGCCGCCGCCAGCTGCAGGGCTTTTACGGCGCTGATGCCGTGGGCGGGGTTGTCCTCGGTGCTGTACATCTCTTCGGGCACCAGGTGCTCCATGGCGGACATGCGGGCGCCGTTGGCGCGGTTCAGGGCGACCCAGCGTTCCCGGTTGTTGTCCTTGTCGACCCGGATACTGCTCATATGGTCCACGTCCATGGTCAGGCCGCTTGCTTTCACGTCGCGGGGCATGCCGAACCAGTATTGCGGTTGCAGGCTGGTTTTGAACAGGCCGTAGCTGGGCGCTCTGTAGCCAACGCTGTTGGCTTGCCGTTCGCCGATCTGGTCCTGCATGTCGTTGAGTGCGAAGTAGCCGAGGATGGTGCTGTAGAGCATGTCACCCACCAGCTGTTGCTTGGTGAGGCCGGTGTAGTCCTCGGCATCCAACTTGGCCCGGGTGTCTTCCAGGCTGGTTTCGAGATCTTCCGCGGCCTGGGCGCTAATGCCTTGCAGGTCCAGGGCGAGCGCGCGGTATTCACCGGCGATCGGGTTGTTTTCCGAAGTGTCCCAGCCCCGGCCCGGCTGCCAGTAGCCCATCTCCGAAATTAAGCCGGACCCCATAGTCACTTCCACGTCCGGGTTGGCGACAATGTCTTCGTCGACGGCGAGCTCAGCCTTCAGGTTGATCAGGTAGCCGGGCAGCGTGTCGGGGAGCTGGCCCGGATCCAGTTCACCCTCTTCATCCGGTTGCGGCAGATACCCTGCCAGGGTGTCTTCGTCTTCCTGCGTGGCGGGAGAGAAAGACACTGAGAGCTTTCTGCCGGCGAGCGCCACGGTGGGCTCTTCGATGGTGAATAGCTCGGTGCCTTTGTAGCCGTTGGCGTCGGTGTGCAGTTGGTACTTGAACTTCCAGCGTAGTGAATCCGACAGCTCCGGCGTAGTCAGCTGGCGAGTGATCCGCTGGTACGGCAGTGAGGGCGCCAGTTGCTCGTGGATCACTTCCTTGATGCCCTTGCTCCCTAACACTTCACCCACGGTGGCGTCCGGGGCCTGGCTGTCGATGTAGGCTTCCAACTCCGCGCGATAGTCTTCGAGGCTGTCTTCAATGGCGCCGCCGGGCACGCCTTGCACCCAGCCTTCTTCTTCGTTGATGGTGCTTTGCTGTTCGATGGTGTCGGCCAGCGCTTGCGCATCGAAAGGCACCTCCTGGTCCAGCGCCATGCCGTCACCGTAGTCGTACTGCTTGAAGCTGGCATCCATTGGGATCCAGCTATCGCCCTGGCGATGGTCCGCGCCACGGCTCGGGTGGAAGTCCACCCAGGCTTCCACCCAGACATGCTCCAAGCGGAAGCTGTCGACACGGCCGCCACGGGTCATGGCTGTATTCGGGATGCCGCCCTGGCCGAGCAGGTTGCCGGCCGCGCCGGGAGCACGGACGCCACCCACCCAGTTCATTACCTGGTCCGCGGGTATTTCCACGGTGCCCATGGCGTAGCGCGCCGGTATTTCAGAGGCACGCAGCAGCGCAATCAGAAGGCTGGCGGTGTCGAAAGCGTTACCGCGACGGCTTTCCAAGGTGTATTCGGCACCCTGGATGGAGCCGTAGCTGGGAACGAACTCGATGTTATTGCGTACCCACTGGTAGATCGCCACGGGCTCGTGATTCAGCTCTTCCGCCAGCGCTTCGATGGCCGGCGTGATATCCGCGTCCAGGGTGCTCGCCAGATGCTCCTCGTCGGGGGCCACCGCGCTTTCCAACAGGATGCCGTCCATGGACGCCGATGAACTGGCGACCTGGGTCCCCATATCGAAAAGGGGCAGCCCGGTTCTGCGGCTTAACTCGGAAGCGCTGTTCGCGGGGGCGCGGGTCTGGTCCGGGTCCGGGGTTCGCCAGGGGAGCTTGTTCGGGTCGAAGGGGTCCCGGGGCTTCTCCATGCGGAACTGCTCCAGGAAACCGACCAGCTCCGCGGTGGCGTCGCTCTGGGCGGCGAGTGACGCTGAGCCGGTTACCGACCGCAGTTGCTCCTGCAAACGTTGATAACGCTGGCGATAGTCCGCCACCGCGCGCTCATGCCGGTCGCGAATTCGAGCACTGGCGTTGGTTTTCTCCAGCCGGGCCCCGGTTTCTTCAAAACCGGCCAACGCTTGCTGGTGCATCACCTTCGCTTTTTCCTGCAGCCAGACAAGGCGCTCCGTAGCCAGCGCTTCGTCGCCAAGCCCCAGCGCCCGGGCAGCGCGTGCCATGATTCCGGAGTTCTCGCCGAGTCGCTCGTTGATAGTCTGTTGTTGCTCACGCGCCTGGTCACGAATGCCGCGCAAGACCTGATCGAAGGTTTGATGCCGGGCTTCCCAGCGGGCCTGTTCCTGCTGCTCCTTATGGCGCTCGGTTTCGATGGCGATCGCCCAGGACGGCCAGATCACGGCGTTAAGTAGCAGAATAGTGGTTGCCAGGGCCACGGTGCGGCACAGCGCACCGGCGCGACGAATCTGTTCCATGATGGTCTCCCCCAGAGAAGGTCCTTTTCCGTATGTGGTTTTCATGGGCGAATCCCCCGAATCGCCCGGTCGAGCTCAAGCCGCAGCGCACTGGCCTCCGAATGGTGTGACGCCGCCAGGGACGAGGTGGCTTTCAGCGCAAAGCGCAACGCTTTTTCCCGTTTGCCTTGGTGTAACGCGTGTTTCGCTGAGCCCAGTGCCAGCAGGGCTTTTTTCAAAGCCAGGTCCCAGGGCCTCTGCCAGTAAGCGGCACCGACCTTTTCATGGACCTGATCGAGTTCAGGTCCATCCTGGTCCAGCTCCAGGTGAAGCTGCCTTGAAGCCTCCACCTGGTTGCCGGCCTGGTCTTCGCCTTCAAACACGGCCTCCACTCGCAGGCTCTGGTCGCTTTCGTCCGAGGCGATCCAGGCTTGCAGAACACGGGTCTCCCCGGCCGCCAGGTCAAAGCGCCATTGCCCGTCGTCAGCGGTATCGGGCACCGCGTCCAGTAACGTCCCGCCGTTGTCCCAGTTCAGAGAGGCGGTGACCGCCAAGGCCGGCCCCGTGTTCTCGACCATCAGGCGCAGCGGCACCGGTTCACCGGCGATCGGGTTCAGACTGGATGGCGCGGTGTGGTCCAGGGCCCGCTCCATAAGTTCGGCCATCGCCCCTTGTTCTTCACCGCCGGCGTCCGAGGCGGTCATTTCCGCGAGCCAGTCAAAGGCCAGGAACACCGTGCGCCCTTCCCCGTATTCATTGAGCGTGACCGCTGGGGTGTTGGGATCCGGATGCGGCCAACCGTGGTGATGACCGCCGTGACGTCCTTTGTGATGCGATGACGACTTGAAGTAACCGGCCAGATCCGCCCCGTGCAGACGGGTCGCCGGCACCTGGCGCTGCAAAAGCAGTGGCAGCTGACCGGCCTGGGCCAGAGCGCTGTCCAACAAGGTGATGGTGTGGGGGCGATGCGGCTTATGGCCCGGCCCGTGACCGGGCTTCAGGCCCAGGGCCGTGGTCAGAAGCAGCGGGTGCGGCCGGTCGCCGGAAGCCTGGATGACGCCCTCGCCGCGGTTTGCCGCTTCGCGCAGGTACTTGGCGTCCCAGTGATTCAGCGGCACACGATCGGCGAGCAGTAGATACTGGTGGTGCTGACCGGCATGGAGCTGCCGCCGGAACGCCTTTGATGAATCCACCAGGGTGTGTGCGCGGCTTGCCAGGAAGGTGTCCAGACGGGCGCGCTGCTCGGCGATCGCGGGTTGCTCCAGCTTATTGTCGCGCTGATCGCTCCTGGCGCGTTCCTCCAGCGAGACGTCCACCACCTGGAAATCGCCCAGGTTATCGCCGGGCTCCGGCGGTTTGCCGCAATGAAACTTCCGCTTTCCGGTGGTCAGAGTGTTCCGGAACCAGAGGAAGCGCGGGTAATCCACCATCACCTCAAGGCTGTGCTTGCTCTCGAAGCGTTCCACCAGGTCCTCACCCTCGATTCGCACCTCAACGCCCTCGGCATCGAGATCGCTGATCGTCAGATCAAGGCGGCGCTCGCCGTCGTTATCCATCTCGCCGTCGAAGAAGCGCGGGGTGGCGGTTTCCAGGTCCCGAATCAGGAACGGGCTTTCCAGCGCCTTGGCGTTAACCGTATCCAGTGGCCGGATCGGCTGTTCGAAATCCGCCTTCAGAGTGATACCGGTGACGGCTTCACAAGTGGAACGAACCGGATCCGCCAGCACCAGCAGTCGTGGTGCATCGGAGGCGTATAAACCGGTCTCGATCGACAGCGGCTTCTCCTTAATCTGGAACAACGCCTGGTCCAGTTCCCGGACCTCGCCGTCCAGGCTTACGCTCAATGCACAGGCATGTCGTGTCAGGGTTCGTCCGGCGGTATTGAACGAATCCGTGAAGGTCACAGGTTCATCGCCACTCAGGGTGACCGAGGCGCTTTCAGTAGCCAGGGTTTCACGGTTGTCCACATCAAGTCGGGTGCGCGTCACCGTCACGGTGCGGGGATCGGCGCCTTCGGGTAACGAGACACGGTAGCGACAGGTCTGGCTGTCGCCCTGATACACCCACTCTTGCGCCAGGGTGACTTCGCCGGACACGGCAGCCAACGGGTCCCTGACCACATCAAACGTCGCCTGATCCCGCGCCAGCGTTTCCCCATCGGCGTTAAGCAGAGTCCCGGCTACGCTGTGGGTGCCGGGTTGCGTGTTATCCAGCGACACCGCGTCGCTGAACGGCAGCACCTGCGCCACGGCCAGGCTACTTACCGGTCGCTCCTCGTTGAGAAGCACGGCACCATCAGGGCCGCTGACCACAAGCCGATAGCGGGCATTCTGGATCAGGGTGCTGGCGCTGGTATTTTCGAGCAGACTCTCCAGAGCGGCGGTCTCGTCCAGCCGGTAGGACGCCCGCTCGGCACCCACGCGCACATCAGCCACCGGCACGGGTGAGTCACCGCCCTCCCGGATCACCAGGTCCGCGCTGTCGGTATCCAGCGTGCGGCCATCGGTCGCGTAAAGAACAGCCACCGCGCGGTAAGGGCCGGCCACGGTAACGCCGCTGTTCCATTGATCGACCACCCGTTGCGCCTCGCCGGCGGCGAGCTCGGCGACCCCTTGTTCCGGGAAGCCGATCACGCGGACGCCGTCGCTGTCCTCGATATGCAAGGCCACCTGGTAGCCCGCCGGCAGCGCTCCGCTGTTGGTGACCAAAGCGTCCAGCTCCAGCTGCTCGCCCGGCGCCAGGGTGTGGCTCGACAACATAAGCGAGACCTCGCCGAGGCGCGCGGACACGGTCTCGGAGGCGGTATTGTTGCCGGTGTTGCACTCGGAGACCTCTCCGCTGATTTGCGCGCGGACCTGTACCTCGTCATCGGACAACAGGGTCGCGTCGATATCCTCCAACACCACCGTCTGACGGGTACCGGATTCCAGGCCGCCGGTATACTCAACGTCACCGATCACCTGCCCTGCCGATGGATCGCCGTTGTAGAACGTCAACGTGACCGTTTCGGAGATATCCGCCGAGCCGGCGTTGCCCAACACGACACTGAGGCTGACGGTTTGCCCGTTACCGTTGTCGAGGAGGGTCAGCGCACCCACCGTAAGGTCGGCAATGCGCGTCTCTCTGGAAATCTTGCCGGCGATGCCTTCCATGTACTCTTCATAGCCATCCACCGTGAGGACGAAACCACGCTCGCCGCCCGCGGGCTGGGGGAAGACAATAGAGTTCAGCAGATTTTCGTTCGCACCAGACCCCACGCCGATTGCGTTTAGCACACTAATACCAGCCTGGCGGGCACGCTCGGAGGCAGCCACCGCACGGGACTGGTTGGATTGCCCGTCCGTGGAGACATCAATCACACGCAATGGGGCCGCCGGACTCGCGTTGGTAATCAGGTCCGAAGCACGATCGATACAACTGTGGATGCTGGTCCCGCCGCCGCGCTTATTGATCGCGCGGATCGCATCGCCCACTTCGGCGACGTTGTCTTCTTCAACAATGACCGGATCCAATTCCACATAGGCGCCGCTGGCGAACTGCGTCACCGACACCCGCACACTGCCATCCCGGGGCACAATATCCGCGTCTTCGATGGCCCGCGCGGTGCCCTCGAGCTGCAGCTGGAACTCCGAACGGCTGACGCTGCCGGAGGAATCCATGCACAGCCCCAGGTCCAGATAGGGCTTCTGATTGTTCACGCACTCGCCGGCGGTGCTCTCCAGGTTATTGCTTTCGGAAAGTTCGCTGACCGATTGCTCTGAATCCAGCATCACCGAAATCGGCGCGTCCCGGAACGGCAGATCCCCCTCGATGGCCAGTTCCAGGTCCAGGGTGGTGTCCACTTCCACCGCTTCGGCGACAACCAGGCTGCCCAGTACGGGCTCGTTATCGACACTCCAGACGCCGTCGCCATCCAGATCACTGAACGCGATCACTTCGAACGGTTGGGTAAGATCGCTGTTACCCCGGTTAATCAGCGTGACGCCCAGCGTACCGCCGGCGGCGAAGGTGGCTTGATTGGAGGTCAGCGCGGCGGTATCCAGGCCCTGTACGGCAAGATCCGGAAGCAGCGCGTCGACGCCGGGATGACGCATGCGGATTTCACCCAGATCAAGCGTGCCGCCGGTGGTCATCACCAGTGGGAACGCCTTGTCCTGATAGTCATCCAGGGAGAAGCGGATTTCATAATCCGCGAGCAGCAGTCCCGGCACCTCGAACGCACCGTCCTGGCCGGTGAGCCCTTCGCCGTTCACGGTGGCACTCCCCGGCGGCCCGACCTGCACCAGCACGCCTTGAAGCGGATCACCGGTGCGCACGTCCACCACACGGCCGGTCACGCTGTTCACCGCTTCGTCCCGAGGCGTGATGGCCACTTCACCCAGATCATTGATGAAGCCGGCCTCCACCGCACCGGATCCGGTCAGTGGCAGGTAGCCATCCATGCTGACTTCCAAACTCACGTCACCGCTCGGCAGCCCTGCAACCTGGAAGCCACCGTCCTGGTCGGTCAGGCTTTCTTCCTGATAGCTGTCGCCTTCCACCAGCACCCGGGCGCCTTCGATGCCGCGCCCGGTGATCGCATCCACCACCGTGCCGGTAAAGCCGCCGGGCTGTTCGCCGCCGGGGGCGCCTTCCTCGACGAGGCGCGGAGAAAAAGTGATGTCGGCGCCCGGCGAGGCCTGCGCCACGCCGGACGCCGGCTCAAAGCCACCGGCGCTGACCGTCACTGTCAGTTCGCCGTCGTTCAGTTCGTTCAGCTGGTAGAAGCCGTCGGCGCCAGTGGTGGCACTTTTGCTGTCGTTACCGACCTGAGCCGTTACCATCGCCCCGGCGACAGGCTCACCGCCTTCTTGCGCGGTCACCGTACCGGACAGGGTCACATCACCGTCCGGCTGCGGATCCAGAGCCGGGGAAAAAATCAGTGTCTGACCGGCCACCACCTCGGCCTGGCCCTGGGCCTGCCCGTAACCCGGCGCCGAGGCGGACACCGCAACGCTTCCGGCGGCGACCTCGTCCAGCAGATAGCGCCCATCCGCGCCGGTAATCACCGACATGCCACCGGCCAGAGCAATGGTTGCCCCGGACAGCGGCGCGCCACTGCGGCGGTCGGTGACCTGCCCGCGTATCAGCCCGGTGGTCACCGGCTCGCCGGTGTCCGGGTCGGTGGCACGCACATCCAGTCGGATCTCGCCAAGGTCACGCTTGTCACCGGTCTCCAACACGGTGTTAAGAATCAGCGTGCGATAGCCGGAACGGGATATTTCTACGCGGTAATGGCCGCGCTGGAGATCGGTAAAACGAAAGGCGCCCGCCTGGTCGCTGCGCGCGTCGATGTCCTGTGGACCTTGCAAGGCGATCAGCGCATCGGGCAAGGGCTGGCCGCTGTCCGCGTCGACAATCGTGCCGTTCAGCACCGTGAGATCGGCCGGCGGTTGTGCCGACAAGGCCAGCGCCCGAAGCGCCAGAGCCGTGATGTAGGTGTCACTCTCAAAGTCGCCGGCGGGGTTCTGCCGGCTCGTCAGTTCCGCCACCCAGTCATCGTAAGGGGACCGGTCCACCGCTTCGTTCAGTAGCGGAATCAATACTAGGGCCAGGCTCTCCGTGTCGGTCACGGCCCCGTTGGCAAGGCGGTTGCTTAAGAACCCACGCGCCTCGGCAAGCGCGCCGGCGATATTGAAGTCACGCCGGAACTCCCACAGCGATTGCATTACCAGGGCACTGGTCTGGACCTGGGAGCTTTCCCCGTCCAGGCCCCAGCCACCGTCTTCGTTCTGGCTATCAAGCAGAAAACCGATGGCCTGGGCCGCCGGCTCACCGGTGATGTTGTACTGCCGCAGCGCGGCGAGAGCGAACGCCGTGCTAAGCGGATCGGGCTGGTAGCCCGGGAAGGCACCGAACCCGGAACGTTCGCCCTTGCGTCGCAGCAGTCGATCACGAAGGTCGCCATCGACACCGTTGGCAGCGAGCCCCATGAACAAACGCCGCGCTAGATTTTCCGTGCTGGCGTCCGCTTCCGCGGTTTGCAGATAGGCCGGAAGGCCATCGATTAGCGCACCGCCGGACCATTCCGCCGCGCGCCACAGTGCCACCGCCTCCGAGGTGGCCTGAAAACCGATAGCCAGGCTGGCGTCTCCGGCCATGCCGCCATTGTCGGTGACCTGACTGGCCAGCCAGCTGCGGCCTTCCGCCAGACCAGCGTGCGCCGGTGATGACGCTGCTACCGCCATCAGGATGGCAAAAAGAAAAAACACAACACGAAACCGGAAGCCAGGTCCGGCAAAAGGCGTCTCCATGCCCTACCCCCAAATTGCTATTCCTTGCGCTTTTGATCCCCCACGGACCGAGAGCGGCAAACCTAGAGCCGCCAAAACTAGCAAAGCTAACCAACAAGATGCATAAGAGATCGCTTACACCGGCTGTAAGAAATCAGCCAGTCGGCAACGAAGTGTGAACTCGGTTCCAGAATGCTCTGGCAGCGGGTTACTGCACCGTCCACCACACCGGCAACAACGCCTTCACTTCGCCGCGTGCGAAACGGTCGTCGATCAGGTGCACCACGCCCCGGTCGGTTTCGGTGCGGATCACGCGGCCGGCGGCCTGCACCACTTTCTGCAGGCCGGGGTAGAGGTAGGTGTAGTCGTAGCCGTCGCCGAACAGGGCCGCCATGCGTTGTTTGAACTGCTCGTTGACCGGGTTCATTTGCGGCAGGCCGAGGGTGGCGACGAAGGCGCCGATCAGGCGCGCGCCGGGCAGGTCGATGCCTTCGGCGAAGGCGCCGCCGAGCACCGCGAAGCCGATGCCCTGGCTGTGGGCCTGGAAGCGTTCCAGGAAGGCGTCGCGGGCGGCTTCGTCCATGCGCCGGTCCTGGGCCCAGACGGTGAGGTCCGGGTGGCGCTGGCGCAGGGTGGCGAGGGCCTGGTCCAGGTAGTCGTAGCTGCTGAAGAAGGCCAGGTAGTTGCCGGGCCGTTGCTGGTATTGATCGGCGATCAGGTCGGCGATGGGGATCAGCGAGGCCGGGCGGTCGCGAAAGCGGGTGGAGATACGGCGCGCCACGCGCACTTGCAGCTGGTCGGCCTGGAACGGCGAGGCGACTTCGCTCCAGGCGGTGTTTTCCGGCAGGCCGAGCAGGTCGGCGTAGTAGCGTGGTGGCCGTAACGTGGCGGAGAACAGCACCGTGCTGCGGGTGCTTTCGAAGCGCGGGCGCAGTAGCGCGGCGGGGACCACGTTGCGCAAACAAAGACGGCTGGCGCGCCGGCCTTTCAGGCTTTGATGCCAGGTAATATCGAACAGAAAGGCGTCGTCATCGAACAGTTCCGCCACCCTTAAAAAGTGCAGCGCATCGAAATAAAAACGGGTGAGATCACTGTCCAGGGCGAAGGGTTGCTCGGCCAGGTAATCGGTGATGGCGGCGGCGGTGCTTTGCAGCGTGTTCAGAAAAGCGATGGGCGGTTCCGGCTGCACCTGATAGTCGCTGTGCGGGTCGTCCGCTTCGCTGTCCCGGTTCAGGCTGTTCCATTGCCGGTGCAGTTTTTCGAAGGCTTTTTTGAGCGCCACCGGCGCGTGTTTTTTAACGGCACGAAAGGCGGCCTGGTCCAGCTCGGCGGAGTACATGCCCCGGCCCCGCTCCACCAGGTTGTGCGCTTCGTCGGCGAGCACGGCGACACGCCATTGGTTGGTGGTGGTGAGGCCGTGCAGCAGCGCACTGAGATCGAAGTAGTAGTTGTAATCGCCCACCACCAGGTCGCTCCAGCGGGCCATTTCCTGGCTCAGGTAGTAGGGGCAGACATTGTGCTCAAGAGCCAGCTCGCGCAGGCGCTTCTGGGTCAGGCGTGTTTCTCCCGCGGCGGCGGCGCGGGCGGCGGGCAGCCGGTCGTAGAAGCCCTGCGCCAGCGGGCAGGAGTCGCCGTGGCAGGCTTTGTCCGGGTGTTCGCAGCTTTTGTCCCGGGCCACCAGTTCCAGCGTGCGCAGCGGCGCCGGGTTCAGGGTTTCCAGCGCGTCCAGCGCCAGCTTGCGGCCGGGGGTTTTGGCGCTGAGAAAAAATATTTTATCCAGTTTCTGGCCGGGCATGGCTTTGAGCAGCGGGAACAGGGTGCCGACGGTCTTGCCGATGCCGGTGGGCGCTTCGGTGAGCAAGCAGCGGCCGGTGCTGGCGCTTTGGTAGACCGCTTCCGCCAGCTCCCGTTGCCCGGGCCGGAAGCGTTCGTGGGGAAATGCCAAATCAGCCAGGGCCCGGTCGCGGGCGTGGCGGTGGGCCAGTTCCTGATCGGCCCAGTGAATAAAAATCTCGCACTGGGTTTCGAAAAAGGCGCGCAGGTCTTCCGCGCTGTGGGTTTCGCGCAGCGGGGTTTCTTTCTGTTTGACGATGTCGAAATAAACCAGCGCCAGTTCCAGTTCGTCCAGCCCCCGCTCGGCGCACAGCAGCCAGCCGTAGATTTTCGCCTGGGCCCAGTGCAGGGCGCGGTGGTTGGCGGGCATCAGGTCCAGGTCGCCGCGGAAGGTTTTCACCTCTTCCAGACGGTTGTGCTTGGGGTCGTAGCCGTCGGCACGACCGCGCACTTTCAGGTGTTTGAACTCGCCACTCAACGCGACCTCGTTTTCGTAACCCTCGCCCCGGCGACCGGCCACCACGGCGTGGCCGGCGATGCCTTCCTGGGCGGTGGGCGACGGCGTGAACCGCAGGTCCAGGTCGCCGGCCTTGGCGGTGAACTCGCACAGGGCGCGCACCGCCACGGTGTAGGTGTTGGGGGTCCCGATGGCGTCGGTCATTGCCACGTCACCTGGCAGACCGCCACCGGCAGGTCGCGGGCGATGAAAAAATCCAGCCAGCGGCGCTGGTTGTCCTGGAGCCGGTCGCCGGGGCCTTTCACTTCCACCATCCGGTAGCGGCCCTGAGCCGGCCAGAACTGGATCAGGTCCGGCAGGCCGGCGCGGTTGGCGGCGATGTCCGCCAGCAACCGTTCAAAGCACAGGGCAAGGTGATCGGCGGGCAGGCAATCCAGCGCCTGTGCCAGCAGCGCTTCGGAGAGCCGGCCCCAGTGCACAAACGGCGACAGACGACCGGACTTTTCCCGGTAGCGGGCCAGGATCCGTGCCCGGTGCTCGCCGTCCGCCAGCGCCTGAAAGCCGGCGTCGAATTCGGCCCGGCGGCGATGGCGAAACTCCGGGTGGTGCAAATCCGCCGGACCGCTCTGGAACGGGTGGAAGAAGGCGCCGGGCACCGGCGCGAAGATCGCGTCCCAGAACAGCAGCCCGAACAGACCCGGGAGCAGGCTGTTTTCCACGTAATAGACCGGCGCTTCGGTAGTGGCCAGGGCCTGGGCCGCCGCCTGCTCCACGCTGGCCGCCGGCGGCAGGGACAGGTGCAGCACCTGGGGCCGGGTCGGCGCCGCCGGGGTCGGCCGGGGCAGGCCCAGCTTGCGGTGCAGCCGGGGCAGCAGGCGCCGCAGTTGCTGGCGCTCCGCTTCGCTTTCCGGGGCCTGGTCCGCTTCCCGCGCCAGGGTCAGAGCGGCGTCATACTGTTCCCGGCGCTCCAGCACCCGCAGTTGCCGGCCCCGGGCGCCCGGATGGCGGCAGTGGTGATACAGCGCACCGGCCCGTTCCAGTTCCCCGGCCCGCTCCCACTCCCGCGCCAGCTTGAAACACAGCCGGTCCCAGCGCTCCCGGGCCCAAGGGCTATCCGGCGCCGGCGGCAGCGCCGCTTCCACCTCCTCCAGGGCGTCGCCCGCCTGGAACCGGTCCCGGCAGGCGTTCAGGTGCAGGTAGGCGTCCACGTCCAGCCGGCTCTGGAACGGCCGCACGCCCTGGCTGAAACTCACCGGCTCGTACTGGAAGGTGCCCAGGTCGCTGAGCACGAACTCGGACCAGTCCTGATAGAGATTACCGAAGAACATCAACCGAAAGCGGTCGCACAGGGGCATCAGGGTGAGGTGGTACACCGGCGTGTCCGAAGGCGCCTGGTAAACGTCTTCGAGTTCGGACAGCGCTTCCAGCCAGTCCGCCTTGCGGGCCGAGGCCGGCACCCCGGCGGCGGCCAACGGCTCACGCAACAGGTGGCGCAGTTCCGCCTTGGTGAACAGCCGGAACAGGGTCGGCAGGTCGAGCGTCGGGGCCGGGTCCAGCCAGCCGTGATCGATCAGCGGCGCGGCGGCACTGACGGCATCGCCGATTTCCGGGTAAACCAGTTTGTCCGCTCGGAAGTGCTCGCCCTTGCGCGTCACCATGCGCACCAACAAGGCCCGCGACGGCCGGGGCAGTTCCGCGAACGCCGCCACGAAGGCGAGCTCGTCGTCGTTCAGCAGATCGCCATGGCGCGACTCTACCCAGCGCAGCACTTCCTGGAAGTGGTGCAGGTAGTAAAACGGGTCGTCCAGAGTGACGTTGGCGATCGGGGCACTGTCCATTTGGCTAGCATACCAATGGACAGTGCCCGCTCCAATCAGTCCGTTCCGGTCAGATAACGCCGTCGCGCCGCAGCTGTTCGATGGCGGCCGCGTCCAGGCCCAGCACCTGGCTCAGCACGTCGCCGGTGTGCTCGCCGAGCAGCGGCGGTGCACTGGCGTAACGCACCGGCGAGCCGGACAGGCGCAGGGGGCTGCCCACCAGGGGCACGCTTTTCGTCAACGGGTGAGACAGATCGATGCGCAGCCCCCGGTGTTGCACCTGCGGGTCCTGAAAGACCTGCTCGATGGTGTTCACCGGGCCGCCGGGCACGCCGGCTTCCTCAAGCAGGCGCAGCCACTCGGCGGTGGTCTTCATCACCGTGGTCTGGCGCAGGGCCGGAATCAGCGTATCGCGGTTGGCGACCCGGGCGGCGTTGGTGGCGTAGCGCTCGTCGCTGGCCCATTCCGGGCGGCCGGCGATTTCACAGAAGCGGGCGAACTGGCCGTCGTTGCCGATAGTGAGAATGATGTCGCCGTCGGCGGCGGGGAACGTCTGGTAGGGCACGATATTGGGGTGGGCGTTGCCCATGCGCCCGGGGGCGGTGCCGCTGGTGAGGAAGTTCATCGCCTGGTTGGCCAGGGTGGCCACCTGCACGTCCAGCAGGGCCATGTCGATGTGCTGGCCTTCGCCGGATTGATGGCGATGGTTCACCGCCGCCAGCACCGCGATGGCCGCGTACAGGCCGGTGGTGATGTCGGTCAGGGCGACGCCGGCTTTCACCGGACCGCCGCCGGGTTCGCCGTCCGGCTGGCCGGTGATGCTCATCAGGCCGCCCAGGCCCTGGATCAGGAAATCGTAACCGGGCCGCTCCGCGTAGGGCCCGTCCTGGCCGAAGCCGGTGATCGAACAGTAGATAAGACGCGGATTGATCGCCGCCAG
>Ga0098034_1000406_pt1 | contig 18629 bp, 16 predicted proteins | sample 2_EtaG_FD_77062 | JGI IMG/M metagenome (GOLD analysis project Ga0098034, IMG submission 77062) | Marine viral communities from the Subarctic Pacific Ocean - 2_ETSP_OMZ_AT15125 metaG | ecosystem: Environmental > Aquatic > Marine > Oceanic | place: Pacific Ocean | collected 2015-01-07
AATTGCCATGACAATGCGCGCGTCCATTGTCCTCGGACCAATGGCGGACAAAGACTTGCCTGAGAGCTTCTTCAACCTGCTCAAACGGGAACGCGTCCGGCGTCGAACATATAAAACCCGCGAGCAGGCCAGACAGGACATCTTCGACTACATCGAAATGTTCTATAACCCGAAACGCAAACATGTCAGAAACGGTATGCTGTCGACTTCGAAAACAGACAGTCCAATGTGAACCAAGAAGGTGTCTAGGAAACCAGGGGCTATTCAGGATTGGGCGGCCAAAGGGGTTGCGCTTCTGGGTGTCAGAGCTGTTATCGCACGCAGCTTTGAGCGGATCCACCGTACTAATCTGATCGGTATGGGAATTTTGCCTGTAAAAATTATTGACGATTTTGACCCGCAATCTGCTGGCTTGTCAGCGTTAGACACTTTGGAAATTGATGCGTCATTTGCAAAAATAGGTGTCCAGAAAGAGGTACCAGTTCGACGTTACCGACCAAATGGATCTGTGCAAAGTATTGCGTGTCGCGCCGCCGTGGAAACGCGACACGAGGTCGAACTCCTCCGAGTGGGTGGAGTGTTGTCTGGTATCCTGACATCTTGTTTGAGTTGACATATTGTCAGGCGTTTTTGACAGAAAACCTGCTGAGGCCACCACAGCTGGTCAAATGCTCTGCACCATTTGACGAATGACCGGTTTGGTGAAGCCGCGTTGGGGCAAGGTAAGGTGGCACCGATGTCCGGAGAAGGCCGACTTGGGCCGATTCTGCGAAGCGTAGAAAAGGCAGATATGCATCGCAAACGTCGCCAAATTTCATAGCGACGTTTGATTTCATTATGAAACAGAAAAAGTCAGAGGCCCCGAACGCCTAGACTATTTCAGGAACTGTTCGGCGACCAAAGATTGTTGCTTTAATCCATCCGGATCAAGGCCAGTCTTGAGTTTACTGAAGTCTTCGGACCATTCAGAAGTCCGCGTACGGACAGGAGGATGTTCTGAACCCATTACCTTCATGACAATCGCAGCGACCTCATCCGCGGTCTGGTAAATGCCCGTCTCTTGGCGGTTTTGAGAACCTGCAATATATTTTTGAAGGATCGGCAGGTATTCGTCCTCCAACATGCCACCCGTCTGTTCGACTTGCTCCAGCACCGTATTGGCGAACTCAGAAGCTATGCCGCCTGGCTCAACGGCGGTGAAGTGGATGCCGAACGCTGGGGTGATGTAGCTGGCCATTGCCTCTGTCAGGCCTTCGACAGCAAATTTCGCACCGCAGTAGATTTCGTTGAAAGGCTGACCAACCAAGCCACCGACAGAACTGATGTTGATCACATGGCCGGCGCGGGCTTTGCGCATGTGTGGCATGACCGCCTTGATGCAGCGCGTGACGCCTGTGTAGTTGATGTCGAGGATCTTTTGGATATCAGTTTCTTCGGCCTGCTCAAGGCTGCGCACATACCCCATGCCAGCGTTGTTGATCAGCACGTCAATGTGGCCCTGTTCGGCAATAACGGTATCGACTGCTGCGTTGACAGAGTCCGCATCCTGCACGTCGAGTTGCAGCACGTTCAGCGATACCCCCGCAACCTGTGCAGCCGCATCAAGAGTGCCGCGTTTTTGTGTGTTGCGCATGGTGGCATACACAGTGTGTCCTGCCTGTGCAGCCTGAACGGCGGTGGCCACGCCAAGGCCAGTGGATGTGCCTGTGATGAGTATAACTTTCGGCATGGTTTGATCCTTTTGATTGCTATTTTGCGATCGAAAGCCAGACCCGCTTAAGGGTCTGTTCGATCAGTGTTTCGGGGATTTTCTGACCTGAAAGGACGGCACTGCGTGCGAGCTGCATGGCGGGAGCGACCAACAAAAGTGAAAGCAGACTGGTATCAAGATCGGCCAAAGTGCCGTCATCCACCCCGCGTTTTAGGAGTGCCGCAATATCAGCGGCATATTTGTCTGTGATGGCTTGTTGCTCTGGTGAGAGTATCTTTGCAGCACTCACATAATCGAGAAACAGGAAGTCCTGCGGGCGGATACGCACAAAGTCGAACATCGCAAACCACATATTTCGTACAAGTTGCGCGCTGTCGGTCTCGACCTGGTGTTTGGTGACGGTGTGGTGGAAGTCTGCCTTAAGCTCCATGTACACCTTCCGGAGCATGTCATCCTTGTTTTCAAAATGGACGTAGACCGTGCCTGCCGAGACCTTTGCCCGCGCAACGATGCCTGCTACATTTAACGAGGAAATCCCGTTTCCCACAACTTCAGCGACCAAAGCGTCGCGGAGTTTTTCTCTGGTCTCTGATTTGCTCAGTCTTGGCATTTATCATCCTCACCGCAGGCTATGGTCAATTAAGGTAATGAATATTCATTATCAATATCGGCGTAGCAACTTTTCATGCTCTTGTATGTTTAAGATTTTACGTAAGCGACCGAAGCACTCAACGTGCGGATGCTGCTGGCCGAGCGTAAGACTCTACCTTCGCAGGTCACATGGCTATTGGTTCAGTCCGTGCAGGTGGCTTGCAGCTAAGTTCTGCCAAGGGCCATAGTGACCGTCTTGCAATGCAACGTTTGCCCGCACTGCTGACCTCATCCTGCCAAATTATGCTGGACGATGCCACCGATGGCTGGTTTGAGGAATCAACAGCCTAGCACTATCAGTCCAACGAATGGCAGTTTAGAGCCGTAATCGCCGCCTGTCCTAAGCGAATGCAGTTGTAAACACAAAAACGCGGAGCTGATTGGGGCGGGGGTAAGGGCCCAGTCCAATGTCATAGGAAATGGGCATGGAGTGATTGAAGGCTAATTGGAATATTCACTCGGATTTGAAGGGGGAGGCGGCAAGCCTGGCGCGATCCTATAAGCCCTCCGTATTTGAATGAATCAAATAAGTTATTGAATTAAAATGATTTCATACTGCTTGGCTGCATCCGCGACGCGCAAACTTATGCGCGCCACGCAATTTTACCTGCTTCCCTACAAAACGCTTAAAAATCCAGGTTCTCGACGCTCAGCGCGTTTTGCTGGATGAATTCGCGGCGGGGTTCTACGACGTCGCCCATCAGCTTGGTGAACAGGTCGTCTGCTTCGGCCATATCCGCGACCTTAACCTGCAACAGGGTGCGGGCGTCGGGGTCGAGCGTGGTTTCCCACAGCTGATCGGGGTTCATTTCGCCCAGACCTTTGTAGCGTTGCAGGGACAGGCCTTTTTCACCTTCGGCAAGGATCGCTTCAAGCAGGTCCATGGGGCCGTGGATCAGCTGGCTACGGTCTTTGCGCACCAGTTTGGCGGGCGTGCCGTAGACGTCTTGCAGGTGCTCTGTGAACCCGCCCGAGCGTTTGGCCTCGCCCGACCGCAGCATGCGACCGTCGAGGGTACGCACCTCTTCCACGCCGCGCAGGATGCGGGCGAGGCGGACGCCGTGGTCTTGGGTGATGCGGCCTTGCCAGCCACGTTCCCATTCCAATGCGATCAGGTTCAGACGCTCTGCGACCTTGTCGGCCACGCCTTGCAGATCAGCATCGACCGCGCCCGGCACAAAGGCACCGGCGATGGCGGCCTGTTCCAGAATATGACGGGGGTAATGGGTCGGGAAAGCTTCGAGAACACGACGCATCTGGCGGGCCAGATCAACGACGCGGGCCAGATCCTGACCGGTGATTTCCTCGCCATTGCCCTGTTTTAGCATAGCGCCTTCAATGCCTTGCTGGATCAGGTAGTCCTCCATCGCGGCCTGATCCTTGAGGTAGACCTCGGACTTGCCACGCGACACTTTGTACAAGGGCGGCTGCGCGATATAGAGATGGCCGTTCTCGATCAGCTGCGGCATCTGACGGTAGAAGAACGTGAGCAACAGCGTACGGATGTGCGCGCCGTCAACATCCGCATCGGTCATGATGACGATCTTGTGGTAGCGCAGCTTATCGATGTTGAATTCATCGCGGCCAATCCCGGTGCCGAGCGCCATAACAAGGTTACCGATTTCCTGACTGCCCAGCATCCGGTCAAACCGGGCGCGTTCGACGTTCAGGATCTTACCTTTCAGGGGCAAGATCGCCTGTGTCTGGCGGTCACGGCCCGTTTGCGCAGAGCCACCGGCGGAGTCACCCTCCACCAGAAAGACTTCGGTTTTGGACGGGTCTTTTTCAGAGCAATCCTTGAGCTTGCCCGCAAGGAAGTTCACGTCCATCGCGGTCTTGCGGCGGGTCAGGTCGCGGGCCTTACGCGCCGCTTCGCGGGCGTGGGCGGCTTCGATGATCTTGCCGACGACGATCTTGGCAATCTGCGGGTTTTCTTCAAACCATTCGGCCAGCTTTTCGTTCACCAGGCCTTCGACGGCGGGGCGCACTTCCGAGCTGACAAGTTTGTCCTTGGTCTGCGAGCTGAACTTGGGGTCCGGCACCTTGACCGACAGCACGCAGGTCAGGCCTTCGCGGGCGTCATCCCCGGTGAAGGACACTTTTTCCTTCTTCGCGATACCTGAAGATTGCGCGTAGTTGTTGATCGTCCGCGTCAATGCCCCCCGGAAGCCCGCGGTGTGGGTGCCGCCGTCACGCTGCGGGATGTTGTTGGTAAAGGGTAGCACATTTTCATGGTAGCTGTCGTTCCACCACATCGCGACTTCGACGCCGATATCGTCTTTCTCGCCCGAGATGAAAATCGGTTCGGGCATGACAGAGGTTTTCGACCGGTCGAGGTATTTCACGAATTCCTTCAAGCCGCCTTCATAGAAAAGCTCGGTCCGCAGAGGTTCGGCAGGGCGCTCATCGGTCAGGATGATGCGCACGCCGGAGTTCAGGAACGCCAGTTCGCGCAGACGTTTTTCCAGCGTCTCGAAGCTATAGTCGAGGTTCGAAAATGTCTCGGTCGAGGCCATGAACCGGACTTCGGTGCCGGTACGTTCGGTGGGGCCCACGACCTCTAGGTGTTTGGTGGTGAAACCGCCTTCAAAGCGCGCAACATGTTCCTTGCCTTCGCGCCAGATGCGCAGTTCCAGCCAATCGGAAAGCGCGTTCACAACCGAAACGCCCACGCCGTGCAGACCGCCGGACACCTTGTACGAGTTGCTGTCGAACTTACCGCCCGCGTGCAACTGGGTCATGATGACCTCGGCGGCGGAAACGCCTTCTTCTTGGTGGATGCCGACGGGAATACCGCGCCCGTTGTCACTGACCGAAACAGAGCTGTCGTCGTGAATTGTAACGTTCACCGCATCCGCATGACCGGCCAGCGCCTCGTCAATACCGTTGTCCACGACCTCATAGACCATATGGTGCAGACCCGACCCGTCATCGGTGTCACCGATATACATGCCCGGACGTTTGCGAACCGCTTCTAAGCCTTTGAGAACCTTAATGGAATCTGCGCCATATTCCTCGGGGAGCTGATCGGTGTCGGACATATTGGGAAACCTTCTTTTGTTACCCAATTTATAGTGTTTTCCGCCACGATTGTCACGCGCCTGACACAAGATTTTGCGTTAGACGAAGGGGATGAGCAAACCTACGCAGATCAGTAGCGCACCGGCCACGATGTTGATGCGTTTCAGGGTCGCCGGGTCGGTCATCAGGCCGCGCAATTTGCCCACTAAAGCGGCGATGGCAAGGTTCCCGAACAGCGGGATCGCGACGGATGCGGCGATGATCGCGCCCACGTCCAATGCGGTGACATGGCGCAGATCAAAGAAGCCCGGCAGCACACCGATATAGAACAGAACGGCCTTTGGGTTGCCCAGAATGGCCAGCAACCCGGCACCGAAACCGGCCCATGCGCCGGGGCGGGTCAGACGGTTGTCGCGGTCGATCTTGGCGTCGGCATGGCGGATCAGCAACACGCCCATGATCAGGAATACGGCACAGGCGATCCAGCGCATGCCCAGCATGAACATATCAAACACCGACAGGATCCAGCTGATGCCAAGCACCGCCACCAGCGGCCAGAGCATATCACCGATCGCCACCCCAAGGGCGAGCGGCCATGCCGCGCCAAACCCGCCCGACAGCGCGCGTGCCATAATGGCAAGCCATACAGGACCCGGGGTCAGAAACAGGATCACGAGCGCGCCGCAGTACAGCAGCAGATCGGGCAGGGCGATGGTCATGGAAGCATCCTTGCGGTTGAAAGGCCGAGGGTCTCTGTCACCTCAAGCCGTTGGGCGCGGGGGCCGAGCGTGTCGAACAGCTCTTCTCCGGTACCGGTCATCCAGGCTTGGGCACCAAGGGCGCACAGTTCGTCATAGAGCGCGGCGCGACGGTCGGCGTCCAGATGGGCAGCGACCTCGTCCAGCAACAGCAGAGGCGGTGCGCCGAAATCAGCGGCCAATGCGCGGGCGTTCGCAAGGATCAGCGACACCAGCAGGGCCTTCTGCTCTCCGGTTGAACAATCACGCGCGGGCACGTCCTTGGCGGCATAGACCCCTTCAAGATCGGCGCGATGCGGCCCGATCAGGGTCCGCCCTGCTGACAGATCCCGCATCCGGTTATCGGCGAGCGCCTGACGCAACCCCACGGCGGTGGTGGGCATGTCGCAGATCAGATCAAGCGTCGCGGTGGGAAAGGCGGTCTCGGCCTGTGCCTGCGCTTCGGTGATGGCTTGCAAGGCGGCGACACGGTTGGCGTGGATCGCGCTACCGGCTTCGGCCATTTGCTGTTCCAGCGCGACATACCACGACGGTTCGCGCACCATATCCTTCAGCAGGCGGTTGCGTTCGCGCATGGCCTTTTCATAGGCAAGCGACTGATCTGCATGGTCAGGCAGAAAGCTCAGCGTCATGCGGTCAAGGAAACGGCGGCGACCTTCGGCGCCTTCGATCCATAGACGGTCCATCGACGGGATAAGCCACAGCACCCGCGCAATGCGCCCTAATCCGGTCTGCGCCGTCGCCTTGCCGTCAATCCGCACTTGCCGCGCAGCACCCGCCTCTGACCAGATCTCGACCTCGTGGATCTGGCCCAGACTGTGCAGATGTGCGGTGATCTTCCAGCCAAGCGCCTCTGGCCGGCGCGTCATATCCGACGCGCTTGACCGGCGCAGGCCGCGGCCGGGGGACAACAAAGACACGGCTTCCAGAATATTGGTCTTTCCCGCGCCATTGGGCCCGAAAATAGACACAGGCCGCGCGTCGCAATCGATCACCGCACGTTTATGCGAGCGAAAATGCGACAGCGTCAGCTGGGAGAGGTATAGCCCGCTCATACGACTGGTATGAATGCGTTAAGATGTTCGACGTAGCCTGTCAGCGTCACACACGCATCGGCATAACGACATAGACCGCAGACATGTCATTGCCTTCGCGCATCAACGTCGGATCACCGGAGGAGTTGAACAGGAACACCGCGTTTTCACGATCCACCTGGCTTGCGATCTCAAGCAGGTATTTCGCGTTAAACCCGATCTCCAGCCGTTCGTCGGCATAGGCGACGACCAGTTCTTCCTCGGCGGCACCGCTGTCAGGCGCGTTGACGGACAGCACCAGACGATCTTCGTCCAGTTGCAGCTTGACGGCGCGGGACCGTTCGGAGCTTACGGTCGCAACACGGTCCACGGCGCGGGCGAAATCGCTGGCGTCGACTTCCATCTTGCGGGTGTTGCCCTGCGGGATCACGCGGGTGTAGTCAGGGAACGTCCCGTCGATGACCTTGGAGGTCAGCGTGATGTCCGGTGTGGCAAAGCGGATCTTGGTCTCGGACACGGAAACGGCGATTTCCATATCGTCGTCGTCCAGCAGCTTGCGCAGCTCGCCCACGGTTTTGCGGGGCACGATCACGCCGGGCATTTCGGCGGCACCCTCGGGCATGGGCGCGTCGATGCGGGCCAGACGGTGGCCATCGGTGGCAACGCAGCGCAGCACCTTGCTGCCTTCGCTGTCCGAAATATGCATGTAAACGCCGTTCAGATAGTACCGTGTTTCTTCGGTCGAGATGGCGAATTTGGATTTGTCGAACAGGCGGCGCAGCACGGGGGCAGGGGCCTTGAAGTTCGACTGGTATTCAGAAGTCGCCATGACGGGGAAATCTTCGCGCGGCAATGTCGCGAGCGAGAAGTTGGAGCGGCCTGCTTCGACGGTCAGACGCCCCGCGGCGCTGTCGGAGGTCAGGCTGATCAGCGCGCCATCAGGCAGCTTGCGCACGATTTCATGCAATGTGGTCGCGGAAACCGTTGTCGCACCGGCACGTTCGACCTGCGCCGCGGCCTTGTCGACCACTTCGATATCCAGATCGGTCGCGCGGAACGACGCGTCAGAGCCTTCGGCCTCGATCAGCACGTTGGCGAGGATTGGGATGGTATTGCGGCGCTCTACCACGGATTGGGCCTGTGATACGGCCTTAAGCAGCGCGGCGCGTTCAATGCTGAATTTCATATGCCATCTCCATTCCGGCAGTCCGGGAGGGCAAACTACCCGATACCAATGTATTCACAAGAGTTTTGTTGACTTTTCAGCACGAAACGAAGGCCCGTCAAGGCCTTCGCGTGTCTTCTGTGCAAGCTGGTGCTCTTAAGCCTCGAGAGAGCGGCGCAGCAGTTCCAGATCTTCGGCGATCTGGCCGTCGTTCTGTTTAAGCTCTTCGATACGTTTCACGCCGTGCATCACGGTCGTGTGGTCGCGCCCGCCAAAACGGCGGCCAATTTCGGGTAACGAACGGCTGGTCATTTTCTTGCACAGATACATGGCGACCTGACGCGGGCGGGCATAGCTGCGCAGACGCTTGGGGCCGACCATATCGCTGAGGCGGATGTTGTAATGCTCGGACACTTTGCGCTGGATCTCTTCGACGCTGACTTTGCGTTCAGAGGCACGCAGTACGTCGGCCAGACAATCCTGTGTCAGGTCCATGTTGATCTCGCGGCCGACAAGCGATGCAAAGGCGAACAGACGGGTCAACGCGCCTTCCAGCACACGGACGTTGGTGGTGATGCGATGCGCCAGAAACTCGAGCACGCCAGCTTCGACCTCAAGACCGGGGTAGTTCTTGCGCTGCGCTTCCACTTTGTTTTGCAGAATGCCAAGACGCAGTTCGTAGTCGGTCGGATGCAGATCAACGACCAGACCGCATTGCAGACGCGATTTTACGCGATCCTCAAGATCCTTGATCTCGCCCGGGGCGCGGTCTGCGGAAATGATGATCTGTTTGTTCTGATCCACGAGGGCGTTGAACGTGTGAAAGAATTCTTCCTGCGTGCTGTCCTTGCCCGCGATGAACTGAACATCGTCCACCATCAGCACGTCGACCGAGCGGAAGATTTCCTTGAAGTCCATCATCTTGCGATCACGCAGCGCCTGCACGAAGCGATACATGAATTGTTCAGCCGACAGATACAGCACGTTCAGTTCGGGTTTGCGGACCTGAAGCTCTTGCGCGATGGCGTGCATCAAGTGAGTTTTGCCCAAGCCGACACCACCATAAAGAAACAACGGGTTGAAGGTGACGGGGCCACCTTCGGCAACGCGACGTGCGGCGGCGTGGGCCAGTTCGTTGGGTTTGCCGACAACAAAGTTGTCAAAGCTAAAGCGGGCGTCAAGCGGGGCGGCGTTGATCTGGCTGTTCGCAGGCTGGGCTGCGGCGGCGGGCTTGGGGCGGGCTGGGGCAGGATCAATGGAGGCGGGCTTGTCCTGTGGGGCGACCGCGAATTTCAGACGGCTGATGCTGATGTCTTCGGACTGCATTTCATGCAGCAGCAGATCGGCGAAGTTCTGGCTGACATAGTTGCCAAAGAAATTGGTCGGTACGAACAACGTGCAAATGCCGTCTTCGATGGGGCCAACAGTCAGTGGGTCAATCCAGGTAGTAAAGTTGTTCTGTCCAACCGTCTTTAAAAGCCGGTCCCGAATTGTCGTCCATTCTGCCTGCATCATGCGCCCTGCCGTCCCATTCTTTGATCGCTTCAGCACATACTGAAACGCTATTTTATCCAGTCAAAAGACAACAGACCGTTTACCCGGTCCCACACAGAGAACCGGCCCGCCGTCCTTCGGACATTTTTACATAAGGCATGCCTGACGCGTGCGTTGGCGAAGCAAATCGCCAAACGTCGCTGCCGAACACACCGTTCGTCGTTTTTAAAAAGACAGGGCAAATGTGCTGGCAGCAGCATCTGCAGACGTCAGGTGGCCCCTAGCAAGACCATCCAAATTTCCCCGGCGGCTGTTCGATATTCTAGCAAATATCTCGAACCGTTCGGGCCTGTCCCCCCAAGCGAAGTGAATCGCGTTTGATAGTGTTAGCAATCTCGGTTGGACTGATACAACACATCTTCAAACTTGACTCAGAGATTGGTGCAAAAGAATCTCATTCCCGTGATGCGAGTGCTACAGAAACAAAAAAAGCACCGCCGAAGCGGTGCTTTTAAGTTGTGAAAGATGACGTTAGGTCAACCAGGCTTAGCCCAGTGCTTTGACCCGCGACGCCAGACGCGACATTTTGCGCGAGGCTGTGTTCTTGTGGAAAACGCCTTTTGTCACACCGCGCATCAGCTCGGGCTGAGCGGCGCGCAGAGCGGCAGTTGCGGCTTCTTTGTCGCCGGATGCGATGGCTTCTTCGACTTTGCGCAGGAAGGTACGGATGCGCGAACGACGTGCTTTGTTGATTTGGAAACGTGCTTCGTTCTGGCGGGCGCGTTTTTTAGCCTGAGGTGTGTTTGCCATGAGGATCAGCCTTCATCTTGGGTATGTTCAAATTGCGAATACGCGACACAAACCCAACGACCGGAACCGATATCCGATAAGGTGATTCTAGCCAGAGCGGGCTGCACGCGCATGTATTAGGGCTGCCTATAGTCCAACCCGACACGCAATGCAAACCCGCAAAGCCATTTACTTGTCCCGGAACTGCGCTTCGCGCTTTTCAAGGAAGGCAGACATGCCTTCTTTTTGGTCTTCCGTCGCGAACAGCGAATGGAAAATACGCCGCTCAAACAGCAGGCCCTCGCGCAGGGGCACTTCGAACGACCGGTTCACGGCTTCCTTTACCACCATGGTCGAGATCATCGATTTCTCGGCGATCTTGGCGGCGGCGGCCATGGCTTCTTCCATCAGTTTCTTGACGGGGACGACGCGCGATACAAGGCCCGCACGCTCTGCCTCGGCGGCATCCATGAAGCGGCCAGTCAGGTTCATGTCCATCGCTTTGGATTTGCCGATGGCGCGGGTCAGGCGCTGCGTGCCGCCAATACCTGCAACAACGCCAAGGTTAATTTCAGGCTGCCCGAATTTTGCGCTTTCGGAACAGATGATAAAGTCACACATCATCGCCAGTTCGCAGCCGCCGCCAAGGGCATAGCCCGACACAGCAGCAATGATGGGTTTGCGCACGCGCATGATCTGGTCTGTCTCGGGGGTGAAGAGGTCACCGGCAAAGACATCGACGAAGCTTTTGTCGCGCATCATGGCGATATCGGCACCGGCGGCAAACGCCTTTTCCGAGCCGGTGATCACGATGCAGCGGACTTTTTCGTTTTCCTGAGCCGATTTCAACGCATCGGCCAGCTCGGTCATCAGCTGGTCATTCAGTGCGTTCATCGCATCGGGACGGTTCAGCGTGACAAGCGCGATGTGGTTGTCGACGTCGACCGTGATCGTTTCATAAGCCATCAAGAATGCTCTCGTTTGTTACGCTTTGAAAGATGTGCATACCACGGGGGTGGGGTGTTTCAAGTTATCTTTGGCATTGCGGGCAGTAGAAGGAAGACCGCCCCGACTGGACGATTCGCGCAATCTGATGGGTGCAGCCTTCACTGCGGCAGGGTTCTGCCTCGCGGCCGTACACGTCAAAGCTGTGCTGGAAATAGCCCAATTCACCGTCCGCGCGTTTGAAATCGCGTAAAGTAGACCCGCCTGCGGTGATCGCCTCGTTCAGCACATCGCGGATGATCGGGACCAAGCTGCCCACCCGTTTCGCCGCGATCCGCCCTGCCTTGCGCGCAGGGTGGATGCCCGCACGGTAAAGGGTTTCGCAGACATAGATATTTCCCAGCCCCGCCACGATCCGCTGGTCCAGCAGCGCGGTCTTGATCGGGGTATTCTTGCCCTTGAGCGCGGCAATCAGGTGGTCTTCGTGGAAGTCATTGCCCAAAGGCTCCGGCCCGATCGACGACAGCAACTTGTGGCTGTCAGCGCTGGCAGTGTCCAACAGGTCCATCGCGCCAAAGCGGCGCGGGTCGTTAAAGGTCACCCGCGCACCGTTGCCCATATGAAACACCACATGATCGTGTTTCTCGGGGGCGGGGTGGTCATGCACGAACTGCCCCAATGGATCGCCCGAGATCAGCATCCGCCCCGACATCCCCAGATGCACCAGCAGCGATTCCCCCGACGACAGATCGGCGAGGATATATTTTGACCGCCGCCGCAGCTGGGTCACCCGTTGTCCTGTCAGCCGTGCCGCCATATCTGGGGGGAAAGGCCAGCGCAGATCGGGGCGATTTACCTCGGCGCGGGCGATCACCTCACCCTCCATCACGGGGGATAGACCGCGACGCACTGTTTCGACCTCTGGCAACTCAGGCATGGTTGTTTCCCCTGTGACAAAAGGGGCGCATTGTACCTGCCCCCTCGCGCCCTATAACAAAGGTGCAGATCAAAGGACTACAAGACCCCATGACAAACGACAGCGACAAAACCACTCATTTCGGATTTGAAACCGTAGCCGAAAGCGACAAGGCCGGGCGCGTGCAGGGTGTCTTTAACTCTGTGGCCAGCAAATACGACATCATGAACGATGTGATGAGCGTCGGCATCCACCGCGTCTGGAAAGAGGCGATGATGGATTGGCTGGCACCGCGCGCAGGTCAAAAGCTGCTGGATGTCGCCGGGGGGACCGGCGATGTGTCGTTCAAGTTTCTGGGCCGTGCCGGATCGGGCCACGCCACCGTGCTGGATCTGACCGAACCGATGCTGGTCGAAGGGCGCAAACGGGCAGAGGCCGCAGCGATGGCCGATAGCCTTGATTGGGTCGTCGGCGACGCCATGGCGCTGCCGTTCGAAGATAATACCTTTGACGTCTATACAATCAGCTTTGGCATCCGGAACGTCACCCGCCCCCAAGAAGCGCTGAACGAAGCCTACCGCGTGCTGCGTCCCGGCGGGCGTCTCATGGTGCTTGAATTCAGCCAGCTGCCCAACCCGATGATGCAGAAAGCATATGATCTTTATAGCTTTAACGTCATCCCCCGCATGGGGCAGATGATCGCGAACGACCGCGACAGCTATCAGTACCTTGTGGAATCGATCCGCAACTTCCCTGATCAGGAAACCTTCCTCGGCATGCTGCGCACCGCGGGCTTTGGGCAGGCGAAGTACCGGAACCTGTCGCTGGGGATCGCAGCGCTTCATTCTGGTTGGAAGATTTAACCCATGCGCGGACCTCATAATATCTGGCGGTTGATCCGCACCGGTGCAACTTTGGAGCGGACCGGCGCGATGAATGTCGTGCTGGATGCCTTTGACGCAACGCCCGCGTTGCGCTTTGTCGCCAAGGCGCTTGGCAAACCGTTCAAGTTTCTGGGCTATGCCGGTGATCCGTCCATGCCGCCCGCGACCCGTGCACTAACCGCGCTTGGCCCTGCCTACATCAAGTTCGGTCAGGTGCTCTCTACCCGCCCCGATGTTGTGGGCGACGAGCTGGCCGTGCAACTGCGCGTGCTGCAAGACAAGCTGCCGCCGTTTTCCATCGAACAGGCCAAGGCAGAAGTCGAAAAAGAGCTCGGCCTGCCGGTCGATGCGATATTCTCTGATTTTAGCGAACCCGTCGCCGCTGCCTCTATCGCGCAGGTGCACCGCGCCACCATCGCCGAAACGCAGGAAGACGTCGCTGTAAAAGTGCTGCGTCCGGGGATCGAGAAAGCCTTTCGCAAGGATGTCGATGCCTTCTATCTTGCCGCGCGAATGGTCGAACTTTTCTCGCCCGGATCGCGCCGCCTGCGCCCGATGGAGGTGATCGAACATTTCGATGGTGTGGTGCGGGGCGAGCTGGACCTGCGGCTCGAATCCTCCGCCGCGTCGGAGTTTGCGGCGAACACCAAGGGTGATGCCGGCTTCCAACTGCCTGCGATCAAATGGGAATATTCTGCCCGCCGCGTCATGACCCTGGGCTGGGCAGATGGCGTCCCGATGGGCGACAACGCCGCGATTGATGCCGCGGGCCATGACCGTGTGGCGCTTGGCGACCGCGTGTTGCAGCTGTTCCTGAACCACGCGCTGCGCGACGGGTATTTCCACGCGGATATGCATCAGGGCAACCTCAAGGTCGCGCCGAACGGCGATATCATCGCCTATGATTTCGGCATTATGGGCCACATCGATGAATACACCCGCCGCGTATATGCCGAGATACTGTTCGGCTTTATTCGCAAGGATTACAAACGGGTGGCAGAGGTGCATTTCGAAGCGGGCTACGTGCCTGCCGACAAGGATGTCGACGAATTCGCCCGCGCCCTGCGCGCCGTGGGGGAGCCAATTTTCGGCATGGACGCGACCCGCATTTCGATGGCGCGGCTGCTGACCTACCTGTTCGAGGTCACGGAACGCTTCGGCATGGAAACACGGACAGAGCTGATCTTGCTACAGCGCACCATGGTCGTCGTCGAAGGTGTCGCCCGTTCGCTCAACCCACATATCAACATCTGGGAAGTGTCGAACCCGATCGTGACGGATTATATCTCTAAGTCCATTGGCCCCCGTGCTGTGATCAAGGATCTGAGCAAGACCGCTATGGTCCTCGCCCGTTTTGGCCCGCGTTTGCCTGCGCTTGTCGAAAACGCGTTGATCCGGCAGCAAGACGAAACGCCGCCACAACGTCCTGCATTCCGCCGGTGGATCATCCTTTCCGCTCTTGTCGGGGCAGGGACGGCGACGGGGATTATCGCGATTTTGCAGGCGCTCAGCTAGCGCCTGCCATTGACAGAGGGGCACCCTGCGGCCCATCTATCCGGCATGACGGATAATCCAGACGCTATACTGACGCAACTTCCCGCCCGCCTGAAGGCCGCGCGCACCGCTCAGGGCCTGAGCCTTGATGCGGTGGCCAAGCTTTCGGGCGTGTCGCGGTCCATGGTCAGCCAGATCGAACGCGGTGAAAGCAGCCCCACCATCGCCACCCTGTGGAACCTGACCCGTGCGCTACAGGTGGATTTCGCGGGCCTTCTGGACAGCGCGCCAACGCCCGCGCAGATCGAGGTTTTGCGCGCGGCTGAGGTGCCGACGATCAACAATCTCGGCTCCGGCTGCCGCATCCGCATCCTGTCGCCCCCCGAAGAGGCGGGCAAACACGAGGTTTACGAACTGTTGATCGACGCAGGCGGCATGCTGGACAGCCAGCCCCATACCCGCGGCGCGCGCGAGCATCTGACCGTATCGCAAGGCACGGTAGAACTGCGCAGCGGCGATGCCGTCGGCACTGTCCACGCTGGCGACACGGCGCGTTATCCCGCAGATGTCCCGCACCGGATCGCTGCGACAGATGGTCCTGTGCGGGCTTTTCTGGTCGTACAGGACGCCTGACCGTTTTGGTTTACGAGGTGATATCCACGATATAGGAAAAAATCCGCTATAAGGGATTTCCTCTATTTCGGAGCCGCGTCCGATATGATAGAACCTGCCTGAGAAAAGGAGTTCTATCATGACCCAAGCCTACCTAGATCACGTCAACGCCACCCTGTCCGGCATCGCCGCGGACGGTATGATGAAGCAAGAGCGCATGATCACCTCGCCCCAATCCGGTGAGATCACGGTGGGCGGGCGTCAGATGATTAATCTTTGCGCAAACAACTACCTGGGGCTGGCAGACCACCCCGATCTCATCGTCGCTGCCCGTGATGCGATGGACCCCAAGGGGTTCGGCATGGCCTCTGTCCGTTTTATCTGTGGCACACAGGACATCCACCGCGAGCTGGAACAAAAGCTGGCGGCCTTCCTCGGGAAAGATGATTCCATCCTCTTCGCGGCTTGCTTTGACGCCAACGGCGGGCTGTTCGAGCCTCTGTTCGGGCCAGAGGACGCCATCGTCTCGGACAGTCTGAACCACGCCTCGATCATCGACGGCATCCGCCTGTGCAAAGCCAAACGCTACCGCTATGCCAACTCGGACATGGACGACCTTGAAGGTCAGCTCAAGCTCGCCCGCGAGGAAGGCGCGCGGTTTATCATGATCGCGACCGACGGCGTGTTCAGCATGGACGGCTATCTGGCGAAACTGCCCGAAATCACCAAACTGGCCGAGAAGTACGAAGCGCTGGTGATGGTCGACGACTGCCACGCGACAGGCTTTATGGGCCCGAAGGGGGAGGGCACGCCTGCGCACTTCGGGGTCGATGTGGATATCCTGACAGGTACCTTGGGCAAGGCGCTTGGCGGGGCCATCGGCGGCTATATCGCAGGGCCGCAGCCCGTGATCGACCTGCTGCGCCAACGCGCGCGGCCCTATCTTTTTTCGAATTCACTGCCGCCGTCGATTGTCATGGCCGGGATCAAGGCGCTTGAACTGGTCGAACAAGGGGATGATCGTCGCAAGCAACTGTTCGAGAACGCGAAATACTGGCGCGAGGGGCTGACCAACCTCGGCTTTGACCTTCTGCCTGGTGAACATCCGATCATCCCCGTGATGCTGGGCGAGGCGCAGTTGGCGCAGGATATGGCAGCGCGCCTGTTCGAGGAAGGCGTCTATGTCAGCGGCTTTTTCTTTCCCGTTGTGCCCCGCGGTCAGGCCCGCATCCGCACCCAGATGAATGCCGCACTGACCCGCGATGAGCTCGACCGTGCGCTCGAAGCCTTCAAGGTGGCGGGCAAAGCCTGTGGGGTTCTGTCATGAGCAACGAAATGAAGGCGCTGTGTAAGTCCGAGCCCCGCGAAGGGCTGTGGATGACCCGCGCGCCGGTGCCGGAAATCGGGCCGGATGACGTGCTGATCAAGATCAACAAAACCGGCATTTGTGGCACGGATATCCACATCTGGAACTGGGATGAATGGGCGCAGAATACCGTGCCTGTCCCGCTGATCACCGGCCATGAATTTGCCGGAGAGATTGTGGAACTGGGCCGGAATGTCACGGATCTGGCCATCGGGCAGCGCTGCTCGGGCGAGGGGCATCTGATCGGAAAAACCTCGCGCCAGTCGCGGTCCGGCAAGTTCCACCTTGATCCCGCCACGCGTGGGATCGGCGTGAATGAACAAGGTGCCTTCGCGCAATATCTGCGGCTGCCCGCGTTCAACGTCGTCCCGCTGCCCGACACGATCTCGGACGATATCGGAGCGATCCTCGACCCGCTTGGTAATGCGGTACACACCGCGCTGAGCTTTGATCTGGTGGGGGAAGATGTGCTGATCACCGGTGCAGGCCCCATCGGTATCATGGCCGCAGCGGTCGCCCGTCACGTCGGCGCACGTCATGTGGTGATCACGGATGTGAACCCCGCCCGGCTAGAGCTCGCCGCCAAGGTCGCCGATGTCGTCCCCGTCGACGTGCGTCACGAAGACCTTGCCGATGTCATCGCGCGGCTGAAGATGAAACAGGGCTTCGACGTCGGGATGGAGATGTCGGGCAATCAGGTCGCGCTGGATCAGATGGTAGAGGCGATGACCATGGGCGGGCGGATCGCGATGCTGGGCATCCCGCCGGGCAAATCGCCCGTCGATTGGTCGCGCATCGTGTTCAAGGCGATCACCGTCAAGGGGGTCTATGGCCGCGAGATCTTCGAGACGTGGTACAAGATGATCGCCATGCTGGAGAACGGCTTGGACGTGAGTGAGATCATCACCCATCGTTTTGACGTCGACGACTTTCAGACGGGGTTTGCGACGATGAAATCGGGGGCCTCTGGCAAAGTGGTGCTGGACTGGACGGGCGCGTGATGCGTCGGGGGCAGCGGTAGGGGTGAGCCTGTAGGGGCGCTGCCCCCGCAGCCTTTGGCTGCTCCCCCGGGATTTAGGCCAATTGGAAGCAGGCAAAACAAAAGCGCCCCCGGTGATGGGGGCGCTTTGCGGTTCTTTGATGCGCTGTGGGTCTTAGGCGACTTCGAATTCGAGCTCTTTGACCTGTTTGAACAGACCTGTATCACGCAGGTCTTTCAGCGCTTTCTCGGGCAGCGGGCCGTCAATATAGAGCAAGGCAATCGCTTCCCCTTTGGCGGTGGACCGGCCGAGGGTGAAGTTCGCGATGTTCACGTCGTTTGCACCCAGGGTCTGACCCAGCGTCCCGATGATGCCGGGCACGTCGTTGTTGGTGGTGTAGAGCATATGCGCACCAACTTCGGCTTCGATATTGATGCCTTTGATCTGGATAAAGCGTGGTTTGCCATCCGAGAACACGGTGCCCGCGATTGACCGTTCACGTTTCTCGGTGACAACGGTCACTTTCACATAGCCGTCGAAGACACCGGATTTGTCCTGATTGGTGGTGCTGATCTGGATGCCTTTTTCGCGCGCAACAACGGGGGCGCTGACCATGTTCACGTCGGGGTTGGCACGTTTCATGATGCCCGCCACGACCGCACAGTTCAGCGCGTTCAGGTTCATCTCGGACACCTGACCGTCGTAAAGGATGTTGATCGCCTTCACGGCTTCATCCGTCATCTGGCCAATGAAGGCCCCAAGGTGACCCGCCAAAGTGATCCACGGGCCCATGACCTTTGCCTCTTCGG